>Ga0209668_10000215_pt1 | contig 24648 bp, 20 predicted proteins | sample FrelakmetPLP11PL_FD_187150 | JGI IMG/M metagenome (GOLD analysis project Ga0209668, IMG submission 187150) | Freshwater lake sediment microbial communities from the University of Notre Dame, USA, for methane emissions studies - PLP11 PL (SPAdes)... | ecosystem: Environmental > Aquatic >...
TCAATATCCACAAACACCGGCTTTGCCCCCACACGCCAGATGCTGCCGACAGTAGCAAAGAAGGTAAATGGCGTGGTAATCACTTCATCCCCGGGACCGATGCCAAGAGCCATGAGGCTTGCGAGCAGGGCATCAGTTCCGCTTGAAACACCTACAGCCCTTTTACAGGAACTGTAGGCAGCCACTGCCTCCTCAAGCTGCTTAACTTCTGGACCGTTTATAAAGTATTGGCTTTCAAGAATTTTATCTACAGCAGCGCGGATTTCGTCACGAATTGTTCTGTACTGGGCCTTTAAATCAAGTAAAGGGACCTGCATGCTATATGTCCTGTGAGCATTATTCAGTCTGTTTGCGCATTAAAACTACCGTCTTGTTTCCCACGTTTGACCGGTTTCGCCGACTATCAGTTTAAGAAAACCGACTATTGCAGAATACATAAGAATACAAAAATACAGAGGGATATACAACAGGGAATTAATCCGATGGCCCCGCCTGTCCATAAATAAAGCTATCAGGGCGGTCAGGTAAAAGAGCACTTGCAAGAGAAAGGTGCCCTGATAAAACGGATTGTATAAAAGCGCTATATTGGAAATAAAAAGAACAATTAAAAACAGTGGACTCAGCCAGCGAAGCATCCGGGATGATAACAGAGCTATCGCGGTAAAGCCATAGGCAAAGGGATTCATTAAATGGCGCATATGCAATATTCCGCGCAAACCCCGGAGTACGATTCTTGACCTTCGCGCCACTTCATCGGCAACAGTAGGTGGTCGTCGCTCAATAAAGGCTAAAGCGTCGAACTCATATATAGTTCTGTATCCTTTTTCTAATAATTTCAGAGGGCCGACAAAACCGCTGTCAAGGTCTTTTCTCGTTGGCACAAATATCTCCCGAGGAATTGCATACATACAGTCCTGAGCGCCAAACAGAGTATTTATCTCATTTAATTTGCGACGCAGATAGAGCTCATATTTCTCGCGTTTATTCAGACCAAGAGATGTCATACTTTCATCCCGTTTAAAAACCGGCCTTCCGGTTACGCAGCCAACCGTTGGGTCATATAAATTTCTTACCAGTAACTTCAGAGCATCAGGGGGATGCATCGTTGTTGCATCAGTAAAGAATAAAACATCATTATGTGCTACGGTAACGGCCCTATTTTGGCATTCGCTCTTTCCAATGCGCTCAGGCATGCAAAGCACTTTTACCTGCTGATTGTCAATATTTTTTAAAATATCGTGTGTCCTGTCCAATGATCCGTCAGACACAATTATGATCTCAATTTTATCTTGAGGATAGTCAAGCGAGAAACAGTTGTTAATTTTATCCAGTATAGTGCCTTCTTCATTATAGGCGCAGATAATGATTGAAAGCGACGGCTCAATATCTTTTTTCTGTACTGCATGACGCCGGAATGGGGCGATAAAAATAAGCAGTAGTATGAATCCAAAATATACATACACAAGGGTACTTAAGGAGAGCCAGAATATGATTTGCGAGAACATTAAATAATAAAACCTCCGTCAGTGTTTATGCTATCAACAAATTAGCCCGCTTCCCCACTTTGTCCGAACATACTCAGCAGCAGTAGTGAATTCGAAATTCACCAGTAGCTTCTTAAGCTTTGTTTTTGCTTTTTTAACCCCATAATATGTTCTGAATGTCCTCAGCAGATCCATCCCCTCTAATGCAGGCACGACTTTTCCTATTTCATAGGGATGGAGATAAAAAACCCCCGGCGTACCCTGTCTGTTTACAATAGTCAGAAATAATTTGGTCAGAAAAAAAGGATATAATCTGAAATAACCGCCACCGCCAAAAGGGATATTTTTGATAAAGCGCACGGTGGAAAGGGGGATTTCGATTAATCCATTGGGTAATTTAAAAGGAGACCTTGGAATATTTTTCATGCCATAGACGTCATGAAAGCTGATGGGGAAAATGCTTGAGTCATACGTAAATTCAAGCCCCTGAAGGATGTCATGAACCCAAAGATTTGATTTTATAATGGAAAAATCAGGAGCCCTGAAGCCATATACTGCGGAGCCGGATGCATCTTCGAGACATTTTTTGGCTTCGGTTAAAGATTCCTCGATTTCTCTTCTTGAAAGGTTAAACAGTCGTTTGTGAAGCAAGCCGTGGCAGGCTATTTCATGCCCTTCGCTGGCAATGGTTTGTATGAGAGAAGGCATTTCTTTTGCGATCCAGCCAAGAATAAAAAAGGTGCCTTTGGCGCTGCACTCTGACAGAAGAGAAAGTATCTCCATGGTGTTGGTCTCAATGACATCTTTTTCAGAAAAATTCGGTTTGGCGCGAGGCGGTATTGATATTGATTCATGGAGCGCGTCTCTAAAGCCCTCAATATCAAAGGTGAGAAGATTGTTCATAAATAGATACCGTTTATTCTCTAACTTCGCAAAACGATCCGTACTTTTTAAGGCAGCAGCCGCCTGAGCGGGCAAAAAGAAAAATCCGAAAGTAAAGCAGCAAATTTTTGTCTCTGCGGTTTTCCCGTGTTGCGCTTTTGCAACAGGTTGTGAACGAATAATTTATAACGGCGATTGAACGGTATGGCAGCAGGTGTTCTATCAAAAGAGGGTTGTCCAAGCGCAAACTCATACGGATGGAGATACAGTACCCCCGGTCGTCCCGCGCGCGCAATCTTATTGACGGCAAATTTAGTCCACCAGTAAGGAAAGTGACGGATGTATCCGCCTCCCGCAACCGGCAGAGTTTTTCCCCAGAAAGAAACAGAGGAGAGCGGTATCTCATATAAGCCGTTGGGGAGACGGTGTATATCCTTCTGAGCGTGTTCAATTCCATAGCGGCGGCCTTTTACGGGAAAGATGCTTGAATCATAGGTAAAACCTGCTGCTGCTAAAATATCCAGCGCCCAGTATGAGGTGCTGGTGATAGAAAAGGCGGGCGCGCGATGACCCACTACCTGCTGGCCGGCATGATCCTCGATCAGCTCCTTTGTTTTATTTAAGCTGCAGGAGAATTCCTCAGGGCTCATGGTAAATATCTGCCGGTGGTCATAGCCATGGACGCCGATCTCATGCCCTTCAGCAGCCATCCGCTGGATAAGATTAGGATAGCTCTTTGCGACATTTCCCAGGACAAAGAATGTCGCCTGAACGCATTTTTCGGACAGGAGGTCTAATATCCACTGCGTGTTCCTTTCCACTTCAGGAGAGGGCGCAGCGTCAATTGAGAAATAATCCTTTAATATTATCTGGTAGTAGTCCTCAACGTCTATTGATAAACCGTGTTGCATAACTCCTGGGATAGCATCGGGCAGCTATATGCCTTAAAACTGATTAATAATCATTTGTGGTAATAAGTCTATTGTGTACTGCATTAAAAAGCAAGAATGAATTGCGACAGCTGCTGCGGGGTGATTTGCGTAAAATCAGTCTTGCGTGTATTACAACAGGATGGTATAAAAACAGCTGAAAGACATTTGTTCATTAAATTCAACAAAACTGTTTCTGATAATTATAGAGATACAAACAGAATAGATACTTTATGAGTAACAAGGATTCAGAAAAGAAATTCGCTATTGAGGAGTTCTTCGAAAACAGCGATGTGCAAGTCTTTGATCTCCTGCACGTGGTATATCCGGACCACCCGGTATATAAAAATACGGAAATGATTCAGCGCTACTGGCGCTGGTGGTTCCGGGAGATTCCAGGGAAGAAGGGGAGGGTTTTCGGGGTTCCCGGGGATAACTGTATAGCAGGGGTGAGGCCCCTCTCGTGTTTTTCCTTTATGGTTAATGGGCATGAAGAAGTTGGCGGATTCCTTAACGCTACCGTTACCCATCCTGATTATCGCAAGAGAGGCTTTTTTTCAAAGTCGCTGCACTATGTTCTTGACGTGGCAGGCAAAGAGGAGAAACTGCGTTTTGCCATAAGCTTTCCCAATGACAATTCCTACCCCCTGCATTTGAAGAATCCGCGCATAGCTGCTCTGTGCGACCTCCCTCTTTACGTAAAAGTATTACGTCCGGAAAAGATTTCCGGCAAGATACCCTTGCCCGTTCCGGTTTTAAAAGTGCTTCTGTCTATGGCGCAGCGGGCAAAGAAGCGCACGCTTCCCCGAGGGGTGAGCATACAGGAAATAAAAAACTTTGATTCCCGCTTTGATAAATTCTGGGAGAAGGTGAAGAGCCTCAATAAAGTCTGGATAGAAAGAACCAGCGCATATTTAAACTGGCGGTACGCACAATCTCCCCTGGGTCAGTATTCAATTTTTGCTGCAGTGGACCAGCGTGATGGAGCAATCAGGGGATATATTGTAACAAAAGATGAGATGCGGTTCGGGCTCAACCTGGGACTCATTCTTGACCTGGTCGTGCTTCCGGAAGAAAACAGCTGCGCGACACTGCTTGCGGGCAGAGGAATCGAGAGATTGCAGCAGCAGGGGGTTGACGTCATCGGCTGTCTGATGTTGAAACATCACCCGCTGGTCAGAGCGCTGCGGGAAAACGGCATGCGGCATGTTTCCGGCCGCTTTGCCCCCCGCAAATTTCATGTTACCATATCCCAGCTTATTGATGACCAGCAGTTCAATGCATTTATTCTCAACCCTGAAAACTGGTTTTTGATGTGGGGAGATACTGACACGGTATAACCTGGTTCTTAAAAAATATAATAAAGAAACTGGGTTAGAAAATTTAGGCAGGCCCTTCCGGAGATATTGCAATACGGGGTATTTGCTCTCTGACTATTTCAGCAAGGGAGTCCTTAAGCTTGATTATAGGCCTCCAGCCGGTTGTCTGCTCCAGCTTACGGTAATTCCCGTAGCAGACAGAGGGGTCTGAACTCTTAATCCTTGACGGGTCTACACGTATCTGTGGATTTTTGCCTGTTATGCTGCAAAGCAGATTTATGAGTTGCCTGATGGTAGTAGGTTTTTCAGTACAGACATTGTATACATTTCCAGGTGCTCCCCTGGTTACCACGAGCCAATAAGCAGCCACCGCATCACGAATGTCCACAAAATCCCTTGCTGATTCGAGGTTGCCAATAACTATTTCGTCAAGCTCAACAGATTTACAGAACTGATAGCAGAGCCAACCGAGAACAAGATTGGTGGAGAGTCCGCTGCCAATCAAATTAAACGGGCGGGCAACCATAGTTGGTATGCCCAATGACCTGCCTATATTGAGAGCGAGCAGGCTCTGTGCCCATTTTATAGCTCCATAGAGTGATGCTCCGCCGCAGGGACTATCTTCAGTCAAAGCACTGCGCTGTGGAAGATATTCAGCAGCTGAACCGATGGATAGTACCCGTGTTGTGTTGCAGCCTGCAAAAGAAAGTGCACGCAAAATGCTCACGGTGCAGCCAGCGTTAATCTTCCACATCTGTTCTTCATTTGCCGGAGGCATAGCTCCTGCTAAATGAATCACCCACGAGGGGTGCTCAGTGCGAGCAAGATCTGCAAGCTCATCAGTTTCACTCAGATCTATGCGGTGATAGGAATCAACTTCTCCATAGTTTCCCTCTGCATGGTCAATACCTATAATGCGTGGCTGATCAGGCAATCCTCTTAAATGTGCTACTAAATGCCTCCCGGTAAATCCAGCTACCCCGGTAATCCATATGATTGCCTTCAAGTCGTCTCTCCGAGAAACATTTTCTCATTTTGTATAAATTGCTCCTGGGCTATCCCATAGTCATCCATCCGTCCAATGTCTAACCAGTAACAGTTCTCTCGGTAACAGCAAATCTTGCCGCCTTCTTGGTGGATATTAGTTATCAGAGTTGGCATATCGAGATAGGTCCCAGGTATTATATGATGTAGAACAGATCGGCTTAGTACATTAACTCCCATGCTCACTTCGAAATGATAGGTAGGTTTTTCACGAAACCCAAAAAAATCGCCACTTTCATCTAATTCAATCACTCCAAAATCAATTTTTACATCGCGACTGAAAGTGCCGATGGTGATAGCTGCTTTATTTTCGATATGATAAAATAACAAATTAGTAAAATTGAGGGTAGTGAGAAGATCGCCGTTCATGACCAGAAAAGGGTCGCTTAAATTATTAATATTGGCCAAAGCTCCAGCGGTGCCGAGCGGCGTTTCCTCATGGGAATAGCTGATGTTTAACCCCAACTGGGCGCCATTACCAAAAACCGCCATCAAAAGTTCTGAAAGGTGCCCGGTACAGATCGTAATGTTGGTAAGTCTGCATGAAGCCAAACGGCGCAAAAGAATCTCAAGAACTGTTCTGTTGCCGAGTGGAACCAGTGGCTTAGGAAACACTGCGGTTAGTGGTTGAAGGCGCGTTCCCTTACCTCCTGCCATAATTATTACACTGGTGTTGCTGAAATTTGAGTCAATCATAATTTATAATTATATATTATATATGGTGTGCTTATAATCTGAGAGATGATTTTGCATATATTCAATAGTCATTTGCAGGCCAGTTTTGAGATCAAAACGTGGCGACCAGTCCATGAGGGTCGTAGCCTTCGTGTTGTTACTGATTAAACGCATCACTTCGCTTTTAGCCGGACGGATACGACTTTGATCTTCTTCAATTGCAATTTCTTTACCTAACAGGGTCATTATGTGCTGTACAACCTCGTAGACTGAAAAGCCTTCACCAGTTCCCAGATTTACCACCTCGCCGAGCACTGCGGGTGCTTTAGAAGCTGCGATAAAGCCATGCGCAGTATCTACAGCAAATGTTAAGTCACGGACAGGGTCTAAGTTGCCAAGCTTTAATTTTTTGCCGCTTAGGGCCTGGGTAATTATGGTTGGAATAATTGCCCGCGCACTTTGACGCGGCCCATAGGTATTGAATGGCCGTATGATACAAGCAGGCAAATCAAAACTATTCCAGAAGCTTTCGACAAGTTTGTCTGCAGCAATCTTTGTTGCAGAATACGGGGATTGTCCAACAATCGGATGAAGCTCATCTATGGGCACATACTGAGCAGTTCCGTATACTTCACTGGTTGAAGTGTGTATTAAGCGCCTAACGCCATGCCGACGACATGCCTGAAGGACATTGAGCGTACCGATAATATTTGTGGATACATATGCTGCAGGTGCAATGTATGAATACGGGATGCCGATGAGCGCTGCGAGATGATATACAATCTCGCATCCCTGAACTGCACGATCAACTGAGTAGCTATCACCAATGTCGCCAGCCACAATCTCAGCAGAGTCAAGTATCGCTCGAGGTAATTGTTCAAGATTATACCAGTTATTTGCAGCGTTATAATGTGTGTATGCACGCACCGTATAACCTTCTAAAACCAGTTGTTCCACAAGGTGGCTGCCAATAAATCCACCGGCACCTGTTACCAAGACTCTAACTGACAAAAGACCTCCTTGTTATTTAGGGTTAGTACTATCAGCTGTATTTTTATACGAGTGCAATAAATTATGCAAGCTGCATTGGAGTTTAACTGTTAAAATCATCTCTGATCTGCCCGGAGACCAGCTTAGAAAAGATGTCAGCCAGATGATCCATGTTTTTATTCATATTAGCCTGCTGGTCAACCAGCTGTCTGTTATGATTGAATGCCTCCTGCCGGAGGGCTGCATTATCCATTGCCTGTGAAATCATTTCAGTAAGATCTTCGGCGCGGCCCGGGACAAACAATAACCCCGTTTCTCCATGTTTAATCCATGGGGTATTTGCCGGGATTCGCGTTACGACAGGCAATAGACCCGATGCAAGTGCTTCTAATAATGCAACACTTGTCCCATCACTGAGTGATGCAGAAATATAAATATCTGCTGAGCGCAAGAGTAACGGCAGTTCTCCATGGGGAAGATTACCCGTAAATGTGACATAGTCGTTCAAACCAGATGCTGCTGCCTGCACTTTATGTCGTTCAAGAAGAGACCCGTCGCACGTAAAAGTACAATGAAAAACTCGACCGGATGACTTTAATTGCGCGAGGGCATTAATAATGGTTGGTATGTCATAAACTGGCTCATGCTTGCGTGTGCATATAAGATTAACGGCAGGATTTCGGGGCATATCAGGATGGGGGTAGAACATGGCAACGTCGACACCAAATGGAAGAACAAGGACTTTTGATGAAGGCACTCCACGGCGTATAAGAGCGTCGCGCAGAGGTTGTGACACCGCGTTAACAATCTGGGCACGGCGGCACACATAACGGATAATGGCTTCGCGAAAAAGCAAGCCAAGACCGGACCAGCCATCAATATTCTGCACATCACCGCCAACTGCGGAGACCACTATCGGTCCTTTCCAGGAAAGAACGGCACTTAATCCATTAGAAAAGAGATAAGGTGCAAATACCAGATCAGGTTGGAATGCGCGGACGATCTTCCGAATACGGGGAATGCTGGTTATAAATACATACTTATTTTTGTTCAAATCGAACGGTTCGATTCCAACAAATTCAACATCGATACCATCTACACCATCGAGCTTATGTGGTGCAAAGCTTACCACCCGCAGTGTATCACCACGTTCAGTGAAAAAACGTGCAAAATGAGGTGTCCAGGGTGCATTAGTATGAGCAATCATTAAAATGCGCATATCTTGGAAATGGTTATTATTAATACTTAAATGAAGTTAGCATTATCGGTCAGAAATACTAAAATATAAAGTCGTCAGGTGTCAATGTAAAAGTAAGCATATATCTGATTGTTAATATCATTGATATAATATGGAAAATGCTGTGAAATATATATTTTCCCTGGAATGCTACATGCCCTCAGGATCAGTTTTTATTTACAACTTCAGCCCTACTCTGTTCAGAGGAAGAATTCCCTGCACACTATATGGAGGATAATAGCGTAGTTGTTTTTGTCCCGCTCAGCAAATCCGGTACTTAGCGAGGGAACATCTGCAGCAGGGGTAATGTGTAATCAATATCGATTACTCATGTGCTCAATGAAATCAATCATTTCTCCGTAAACGTTATCAGCAGAAAATTTATCCTGAAATAACTTCCTGGCATTTATCGACATGGCTGATCGGCTTTCATGGTTATTATGTAAATCTATCAGTATGTTTACCAGCCGGTCTGTATCTCCGGGAAGATAGGTAATGCCGCACCCATAGGTAGACAACGTTGTTTCCAACACACCGCCCAAACTTGAAATAACCGGCAGTCCTGCGGACATGTACTCAACCGGCTTGTTGGTTAAGTTTTTAATTAACGTGGCTGTTTTTTTGTACGGTGCGAGTCCCACAGCGCTTCTTCTCATGAGTGTCCATATTTCAGCCTCATTGATCCAGCCGGGGAATATGACGTTAGAACAACCGGCAGCCAGCTGTTTATATTTTTCCAGATTATCTCCCGTGCCGCATAAGACAAATTTGAACCCCGGCTTGTCATGCTGTAATCTCCGCGCAGCCTCGATAACAACTTCCAGTTCATAATGTCTGCCCATAAATCCAATGAAACAGGAAATAAAATCATGAGGGTTCTTGCCAATACCCAGAGATTCCCAGCGTTTTTCAGCAGCGGATACCGCATCTCCATCAGGCATGGTGTCATCATAGCCAAAAGGAAAGGATTTATCCAGCTGGGTTTTGTCACGGTTTGCATATCTCAGCGCCCAGTCAAGAAATTCATCGGTAATAGCAGTAATAGCAGTCGCATTGGCACAGGCTTTGCGCACCATGGAGTACCAGGGCGTTAATAGAAGCCTCCAGACAGGTTTGAGCACATCCGGGGCAAATTTCATAAAAGCATCAGGCCAGAGATCCTGGACATCTATAATGACCGGGACCTTATGCCGCATGCCGTAATTAACCGCCTGCCAGCATAATTCCAGGGGCGGCAGGCAGCATACGATAAGGTCAGGCGGCGTATGCTGCGCGGCTAATTTTTTAAAGGCCCGCGCCATGCCATACTGGCTTACGACCCTCAGGATGCTCACACTTTTCTTGTATAAAATGGAGTGCAGGAAGAGGATGTGCAGATTAGGGCTTGCTTTTATCAAGGTATGTTTTGCAAACCGCTGGGTTTTGTTTTGATGATTTATGGTTGAGTGCCACCAGATAACAGTATGCCCTTTCTCAGCAAGCTTTTTGGAAAGAATGCCGCCCCGCATCAGATGTACGTCTTTACCGTCAACCGGTGTTGGTTCAGCGACCTTGATGAGCCAGATAGTTTTTCTGCTTGTTGATGTCATGTAATTAGAAAGTATAAAACAAGCATAATAATTAATGCTCCAAGGGCTACTGTTATAAGTCGCGCAGGGTTATCGAGTCCAAAGGCGGCGCTCAATCTTTTAAGCCTGTCTTCAATCTCCTTTCCCAGGGTTCGGCGTATGGTCAGATGGGCCGCGGCATACAGCCGGTTCATAATAGCATAGGCAGGGGATGAGACTATTTTATCAAGCTCTTCAATGGTAGTATTGGCATGGACCGCAATTCTGCGCAGCTGGTAAGGATCGGTATCAAGATTTATTGTTCCCCTGCCCGGAACTTCAAGCGTTTTATAACCTGTTTCGCGCGCTATTTTAAATAGTCGCTTATCGTAAGACCCATAGGGGATAGCCATGTGCACAACAGGTTTCCGGGTAATAGCCTCCAATGCGTCTTTACAGTCCTTCAATTCAGCCCTGATTTCATCGTCAGACAAATTCTTCAAGTGCGGGTGCGTTTTGGTATGACTCTGAATGGAAATACCACTGGCGCTGAGCTCTTTCATTTGTCCGGGAGAGAGCAGCCGCTCAGGTATTTCAAACGAGTTAAAGAATGACGTTCCGGGGTCAGATACTGAATAGATGACGGCCTTGCAGCCCAGATTTTTCAAAATCGGATACGCAAACAGATAATTATTTTCGTACCCATCGTCAAAGGTTATTATGAAAGGTTTTTGTGGAAGCTCTTTTCTATGGTCTTTGTAATACAGGTAATCATCAAGGTCAATAGTCGTATAGCCGCTATCCTTTAAAAACTGCATTTGGTCATTAAAGGTTTTCTCTGAAACAACATACGCCGCCTTGTTGCATAAAACAAGATTATCATTTGATACCACCCGGTGATAATTCAAAACGGGGATACGATCTTTGCGATATTCGATGAGCACACTACTGCCAACAAAGAACGCCACCCCCACTATAATAATTCCAATTATTAATCCTGTTACCATATAGCTACTCTGAACATATGATTACACATGTTTAAATGTATTTCAGGTCACTCTTGTTCAAGCCACGCCTGGAACATCAATACTTCCCAGAGATACGCTTCCCAGTTGTGGGTGCCCTTGAGATGTTCCATCCAAGAAGATCGGACCAGATGAGTATTAAGAAAACCTTGCTCTGAAAGTTTCTTTTCGTCAAGCATTTCTTCTGCCCACTGTCTCAGAGGATTGCGTAACCAGCTTCCAACAGGGACCGCAAAACCTGCCTTGGGACGTTCTATTAATTCCTCTGGTATGTAGCGTTTTAACACCTGTCGCAATAGCAATTTACCCTTACCGGTGCGGACTTTTAATGCTGTTGGGATACGGGCTGCAAATTCCACAACCCGGTGGTCAAGCAGTGGCACCCGTGCTTCAAGACTCACTGCCATGCTTGCCCGGTCAACTTTAACGAGAATATCGTCAGGTAAATATGTTATTAGATCAACAAGTGACATCAGCTGGTATAGATCAAAACTGTCTTCGGAATTGACAGCATCTGAAAAGATTGTTGCAGGTTCTTGTGCATACAATACATTGCTGCACGGCGAAGTGCTGTTTGAGAGAAGATCGCGATAAAATAGCAGAAACGATTGGTTGGATAAACGATCGGCAAAATTGTAAAGCCGTTGTTTGACGTTACCTTTGCTTAATCCCAATTTTACCAGGACTGCGTTCAGTGGTAAAATAAAGTTATCTATAGTGTCTGGAGAAATTTTCTTGATTAACGGTAGTACCCTTGATCTTACAAAATAGGGAACCTTCTGCACCGTACGCCACTGGCGAAACGCATCAAGATAGTGCTGGTATCCAGAAAAAAGTTCATCCCCCCCATCTCCGGAAAGTGCTACGGTAACACTCTCCTTTGCGAGTTTAGAAACGAGATATGTTGGCATCTGCGACTGATCAGCAAAAGGTTCATCATACATTTCAGGAAGGGCAGGTATTATAGAAAGGGCATCGCGTTCATGCAGGTACAATTCAGTATGATCGGTGCCCAGATGGTCAGCGACTTTTTTAGCATAATGAGCTTCATTAAAGGAATCTTCATAAAAACCTATTGTGAAGGTTTTTACAGGTCTTGCACTCAGTGATTGCATGAGCGCAACTACTGTTGAAGAATCTATGCCTCCTGAAAGGAATGCGCCCAGCGGGACATCAGATATCATGCGGAGCTGAACTGCATCCTTAAGCAGATTTTCAAGTGTATTCACTGCCTCTTCATCGCTGCCTTCCCAGGGGTTATCTGCACCATGCTTCCAGATATCCCGTGCAGACCAGTATGGTTCTGAATGCACGGGAGTATTAACAGCTGCAGTAGGATTACCGGGGCGTATTGACAGGATGTGACCGGGGTAGAGTTTGAATACTCCCTGATATATTGAATACGGCGCAGGAATGTAACGATGCCGAAAGTACAGTGCCAGCGCATCCCGGGAAATTTCTTTTGCAAACTCAGGGTGGGCAGTAAGGGCTTTTAATTCAGAGCCAAATATAAAACAGTTCCCGGCCCATCCATAATACAATGGTTTAATACCCAGCCTGTCACGAACAAGATGCAATGTCTGCTCATTTCTGTCCCAAAGAGCAAAAGCGAACATCCCGATAAATTTTTGAACCGCTTGCTTTAATCCCCACGCAGATATAGCGGCAAGCATCACCTCAGTATCAGAGTGGCCGCGGAAAACAGGGGCTGCTGTTTGAGCATCAAGCTCCTTGCGGATAGATTGAAAATTAAATACTTCCCCATTAAAGACTATAACATACCTTCCGCAGGATGAAATCATTGGCTGGTGGCCTTCAGGCGAGAGATCAAGAATAGAGAGTCGTCTATGTCCCAGAGCGTACACATAATCGGGATCGACCCATATGCCAGAATCATCCGGGCCTCTGTGGGTGAGAGTATTGGTCATGCGGACACAAATTTCTCTCAGCTGCTTATTTGCCTTATTATTAAAATTAAGAAGCCCTGTTATTCCACACATAGCGTGAAGTTAAAAATATATTTATACATAATTATTAAAAACAGCATGGCATTGATTCATGAAATATTCATGTGAATAATATGATGCTCATGAATGATGGAGCAGGTGATTATAAATGGCTATGTGTTCATCTATCATACGATCAATGGAATAGTGATGACTAATAAATGATTGTGCTTGTTTTCGAATATCTGCAAGGTCATCTGGCTGTTTGAGACAAAACTCTTTTATTGCATGCGCTGTGCCTTCAATATCCCCCGGTTGTACAAGCTTGCCAAATGGTTGACCCTGCAGCACTTCCACTGTCCCCCCTACGGCTGTTGCAACGACTGGAATGCCATGCGAAAGCGCCTCGAGAATTACGTTGCTGCTCCCCTCGCTTTTAGATGTGCTCACCAACAAATCAACATCTCGATACGGTATGGATTCGAGAGGAATGTTGCCAAGCAAGATGAAATTATGGAGCCAATTGCTTGATTGTATTAAGTGCTCAATATCACTGCGCAGGGGGCCGTCACCGGCAATTATGAATCTGCATTTTGGATATGATGCAAGAACCTTCAGTGCCGCCTTTGTAAAAAGAAGGGGATTTTTAATATCCTTGAGCATACCAACAAATAGTATGGTGAACATATCAGAGTCGGGGTTTTTAATGTGAATATGATGCGCATCATGTGTGATAATACCGTTGTTTATAACGGTAATTTTATCTGCAGGGCACACATCCAGCTTTACCATAAGATCTTTGATTGCCCTGCAGTTGCAGGTAATGTGCGGGATAAACTTACAGACGGTGGATAGGAGAGTGCGTTCTGTAAGGTCATCAAGAAACTCGATGCTGCGCATGCTGCCGATTGCGTATTTCAGCCCTGCACGCTGTGCTGCCAGAGCCCCAAATTCTATAGACTCAAGAAGAAACATATGCAAAAGAGAAATGTTAAGCTTCTTTAATAAATAGGAAAAATATGCAAGGCTTGGCTTTTGGGTATACCTTGTTTTCCACAAATACATGCAGGGAACAGTGCCAAAGTCTATTTCCTTCTGAAGCAACACCGGGCGAAACAAGAAAAACACTGTTACCGCAAAACCTCTGCGCTGCAACCCCTGTGCAAGAAGTGATACCTGCCGCTCAGCCCCGCCACGCTGATTTGATCCAATGACAAGTCCAATATGCATCAATTATAATACCTTTGGGTATGACGCTTTGTGAGCTAACCCATCATAAATGGATTCCATTGTCGATATTAATTTATCCCAGGTAAAGTGCTTTGTAATAAATGATTTTGCAGCAGTACCAAGTTGCTGAGCAAGTGCCGGGTTGTCTATCACGCGCATAATCTCCGCAGCCATTGTTATATCATCATTAAGAGGAACCACAATTCCCGTACTGGAATTATTGATTATTTCCTCAATGCCAGAAAAGTTAGTTGAGACCACTGGCAATCCTGCCATCATGGCTTCAAGAATAGCGTTGGCAAAACCCTCAAAGTCTGAGGTGAGGCAGAAAATATCAGCAGCGGCAAGCCAACGCTCAACATCATTGCGCTGACCGACAAATAAGACCTTTCCTTTTAGTTTATTCTGGTCTATGAGAATATTGAGTTCTTCCATCCTATCCCCACGGCCCACACCCACAAATGTTATATCACTTCTTTTATGACAAATATGCTGCGCTGTTCTAATAAACAGTGGATAGTTTTTTTGCTTTTTCTGGCTTGCTACCATGAGTACTATTTTTTGCTGATCAGATAATCCAAGCTCCTGGCGAATATCACTGCGAGCATTTTTTGCAGAACACAATTCATTGCTTATTGCATTATAAACTATCCGTATATCAGATTCAGGGATGCCATAAAATTTATCAAGTGATTTGGCAACCGCTCTGCTGTTAGCGAGCCTGAGGGTTCTCTTTGTGAGAAATTTTTCAGACCACCTCGTAATCGGATTATTCTCTATGCCATCTTTCACTTCCACGCGATAGCTTGCGATCATACAGGGAACATCGCAGCTGAGAGCCACCCAGCGGCCCCAAAAATTAGCGGAATACATCCAGGTGTGTACAATATCAGGACCAATGTGCTTGATAGCATTCCGCAATTGCATTATAAATTTCCATAGCGGCATAGAGAACTTATCGAAATGAATGGTCTGAACCCCAGCCTGTTTGAATGCATCCTCCATGGCATATGCAGAGTCTTTAAACCCCGGCATATAGGAATACCAGATGAGCGACAGCTCAAACCGTGCCGTATCCAGCCTTTTGCATAATTGAAGCAGTTGCTTTTCACATCCACCTATACCTAAAGCACCAATAACATGCAGAATCTTTATCTTGTCCATGGTTGAGCAGGTTGTTTATCTTTTGCGCAGCAACTTTTGCATTAAATAATGCTCATGTCAGTCGCACGTAATCTATATAGAATGCGTATTTTCGTTGTGGATGAAATTTGTATAAAGCAAACCGATAGATTGTATGTATATCAAGGGGTCTATGCATGCCCACAGTAAAAAAAGTATTAAAGGGTATTCTAATATGATTTAATCCGGGTTTAAGGGTGATACGCTGATGGTAGCTGTTGTAATAGTCCGGAAAATCATTGCGGTCATCTATGCGCACCGCAATAAAGAATTCTTCCTCTGCAGGGTTATACACATCAAAACAGACAGCGGTGAATGCACTCCAATCAGTTGTTTCAAGAACGGGTGCGAATTGTGGCAGATCAGAGGGATAAAATTCTACATACAACGATTTTTTACCATGAGTAGCATGATTATCTGAAAGCGAGAATAACGTTCGGCATTCCCAGTGGAGCCGGTCTAAATCAGCATCTGCTTCAAAGTCAATAAGCAGGGGGTATGCTGAATGTGTTTTAACACAGGAACCGGAACATCCTGGTATTATAATAACACAAATTAATAGTATCTTTTTTATAATACGTGTTTTTATATTCATTAAGTAAGCTAAAAATGAATCACTACTAATTCGGGAGGTCTCAGAAACCGAAACTTGAAGTGGCTTGTACCAATCCCCCGGCTTACAAACATTTTTTTCAACCCCTTCTTAAAAAAACCCTGCATGTATTTATAACAATTCGCGTACCCGAATAGTTTCCATATGTATGAAGGCAACGGGATCTGGCCTCCATGGGTATCTCCGGCCAGTATCAACACATCATGACTAATGGGTACATAGTCGAAAATGCCGGGATTATGATGTAAAAGTATGGCTGGCTCATGTCCGATTAATGTGCTCATATTTTTTTCGGACAATAGAGTGCGGTCTACCGTTAGATCAATGCCTATGACTGAGAACGCTCCGGCAGGGAGTTCGACCCTATCCCGATTATTGCGTAAAAAACGCACCGTGTGGGCTTTTGCTGGTTTGCCGGAACTCGGCTCATGGCAAAACAGGCAACTCATGCGCGGGCGGCTGTAATCATAATCACCCATGACTGCCCACACACCAAGCGGTGCTTTCAGTCGGGGCAGTACCTGCAGTGCCGGTTCATAACAGCCTTCCCATGGCACGTAATCCCCGGTGAGAAAGATGAGGTCTGGTTTTATCTGAGCGATAAGCTGCTGCAGCTTTTTTTCACGATACCCATCAGCGCTGATATGCAGGTCAGAAATGTGAAGCGCTGTTTTACCCTTCAGTACCGTATTAAGCGCAGAACCCTCTATCCATATATGGCTAACCTGAATAGTATTTGGCTCAATAAAAAAGCCGTAGCATAAAACTACAACCCATAGGGCAGTAATCACCCATGCGAATAAATATATTTTCATGAGCATGTTGTGCCGTATCACACGATCCGATATCCATACATACAATCTGGACTATGATGAGGCAAGAACAGCATTTATAACATCAGCATACTGTTCGGCAATTTTATCCCAGGTAAAGAGCTCTGTAATATCCACTATCTTCAATCATTACATTGTATCGTTTTATGATTATAAAAATTATCTGAGTTGATTGGCAGAGTAATCGATGCCAATGGGCATCATAGCATTCCCACCCATAGATAGAGACTGGCAGTTTTGTTTGGTATTCCCGATGTAGTGTTTCTGAGATTATTAATGAAAATTAAATTTGTGAAACTGCAAGCGAAGATTTTGCATTATAAGAAGTGCCCGTGAACTGTTTCCTAAGATCTCCCGATCTGCGTGAGGATTATTACTCCCTTTCAGTTCTCAAACACCCGTTGGCTATTAACATTTTATTCTTATTATAGGGTCTTGTTTTGCGAAATTAGCTTAATTGACTCAGTCCGGATTTTGGTTATTCTGCGATCCCAGCCAGCTAATTGTAGGCACGACCAAATCAGATCATCAAGCTTTCTTTTTCCTGCAATATGAGTATCAAGGATATTTTTCAGTTCATTCTTATCAAGCCAATCATGGAGATGATGTTGAGTGCTGAGAAGTTCTTCATATGCCCAATCTTTAAGCGAAGTGCGAAGCCATAAACTGATAGGAACACCAAAGCCTTTTTTGGGACGATCCCAAAGCTCTCGCGGGAGATATTCACTTAGCAACCTTTTAAGCAGATACTTCGATTCGCCATGGGCTGTTTTAAATGATGAAGGAATTCCTGCTGCAAGCTGAACAACATTATGATCTAGGATTGGTACCCTAACTTCAAGGCCAACAGACATGCTGGCTCGATCAACTTTCGTCAATATATCATCAGGCAGATAGCTGTGCAGATCCATAGCCCCAGTCAGGACATCCCGGTTAAGACCTTTAAGCTGTAATGCGACTTGGCGGTACATTTCAAGCACTTGGTTAGTCTCAACCGGATGTATATGGAGACGAGGATAAAGCTTTAAATTTAATAAAAAGCTGCCTAAATAGTAATCAATAAGATCCTTAAAGCACAGAAGTTGTCCCCATGCCTCGAAACGACCCCCTTTGATCATTTGCATTGGCTTCCCGATACATTGCCTGAGAAAACGAGGAATAATCTTATATTTATCAAATGGTATAAAATGTGAAGGGACATAGCGATTATATCCCCAAAAAAGTTCATCGCCACCGTCGCCAGAAAGAGCTACTGTGATATGTTCTCGAGTCATTCTACACAAAGCAAGGGTTGGAATGCTCGATGAATCAGCAAAAGGTTCATCATAATACTTTGCAGCGTTTTGGGCAATATCGAGAATATTTTCTTCTGTTATATAAAATTCCTCGTGGTTTGTACCAAGATAGTCGGCAATACGCTTTGCCGCAGGGGCCTCGTTCCAGCGTGTCTCCGAAAAGCCTATGCTAAACGTATTCACAGTGGTAGATGATGCCTGCTGCATCAATGCAACCACCAAGGAGGAATCAATGCCACCACTCAGAAATGCGCCTACTGGAACATCACTAATGAGCCTTCGCCGTACCGCTTTGCTGAGTTCAACACGGAGGACTTCTATAACATCATCTTCGCTCTTGAACTGTTTGGAATCAGTATAGTAGTTCAGCGGTTCCCAATAACTATATTGCTGAAATTGGTGGTTGAGTAGATCTAAAACAAGTATATTCCCTGGTAATAATTTTTTTACATTCTGAAATATTGATAAAGGACAAGGGATATATCCATAGAGTAAAAGTTGATGGACTGCTTCTTGAGAAACATCCAAACACAATGTTGGAAGCGCAGATAATGCAGTTATTTCTGAAGAAAAAGCAAATTGTTTACCATCCCAGTAATAATATAGTGGTTTTATACCTAGGCGGTCACGAACTAATATAATTTTGTGTCTTTTGAAATCCCAAAGAGCAATTGCAAACATTCCAATGAATTTACCCACAAAGGACTCTGACCATTCATCATAAGCGGCGAGGATTACTTCAGTGTCGCACTCGCTATTGAATGTATATTCCCGGTTTTCAAGCTCACTGCGAATATCCAGAAAATTGTAAACTTCACCATTATACACAATAATTGACCCTGTCCTCGGACTTACCATTGGCTGATGACCCGCATGAGAAAGATCTAAAATACTTAAACGTGTATGTCCCAGTGATAGTTGATATTTATATGGAATTATTGAATGATATGTTCCGCGACTGTCTGGTCCTCGATGGTCGATTTGATGGAGGGCATTATCAAATACTTCAGGTGATTCATGTATGTTAGTGAAAGTTACTTTACCTAAAATACCACACATGGCAATACTCGATTCAGTTTCCGTTATCTATTTACGGCCCCAGAGGGCGACCTCGGCATTCAGCAGACCGATTTCCCGGAAGCCGGCCTGCTTGAACCAGCGATACACTTCCGGGTAGGAGTGCTTGGACTGGTACATGGGTGAATACCAGTCGAATGCGTCTCTATCACCCTCCATTCATATTGCGTGATTGCTTAAACATCCTATAATTTGATTACGTTGTTACTGAATTTTCATTTTCAAATATGGATATATTTTCTAAAATGAATGGCAATGATATTGTTATCCAAAAAATTTGCACAAAAATAGTTGTTGAAAAAAATAAATTTATGCACCAGCTAATAAGAATTATCTGGAAATAATCTACCAGCTCATTATAAAAAAAATCTTTTTTTCTTATATGTTTTAATTTTTTAAAACTTTGTATAAATATAAAAATAAATGACAAAAAGCCAAGAGTTCCCGTTTCGCATAAAAGCTTAAGATATGCAGTATGCGGAACAACGCGCGATTTAATACTTAATTCATTTTTAGCACTTTCTCTAAAATTATCTAAACCAACACCCAATAATGGGTGATACAACCACAGTTGAAAAGCATATTTCATTAATTTTAATCTAGTTGTTGTACTGTTATCATATACTGTACGTCCCGAAAGTGTTGTTGTTACTGTTTCTCTTTCCATATACAATTTTTTTGCAAATGTAATAAAAAATATAGAGACAACCATTATAATAATTAAAAACAAAAAAATAGTATTCTTTTGTTTTTTTATGGTTTTATAAATAATAAGCCCCATGATAACAACTAACGTAAGGAGTCCGGTCCGTGAGATAGATAAAAAAATACCACATATCATACTTAATATACATATTAAGTATAATGATTTTAACATAATATTTTTCTCGTTAATAAAAAAATAGTATGCAATAGGAATACTTATGGTAAGAAGCACTGACAATCCATTAGAGTTTTCTTGAAATCCAGAACTCCTATATAGTGTTGTAAATTTTGCTCTCTCTGCTATAGGATGAAAAAACTCATAAATTGCAAATAAACCGTTTGCTGTACTGCAAAAAGTAATAAAATTTAATAAAGTAATTAACTCATTACGCTTTGTTATAGACCAAATAATTATAATGGCATATGAAACCATTTTCAATATACTAATAAAAGAATCTAATGATTCATTGCTAATTTTACCTTCAGATAATATTAAATTAAGTCCGCCGCCAAATAATATTGAAAGAAAAACAATAAAAATTAGTAATAGTGTTGAAAAAACAAATTTTAACTGACTAAAATTGTACCCTCGAATTAATGTACCAATAACTAACAAAACTGCTGCTATTAAAGCTGGACGATAGGTCTCAAAAAATTCCTTGGCGAATATCGTTGGGTCAGTAAATAAAAATATGTTATATAAATAAACGCCCCATATAGGTTTAATTATATTTATTATATAGGTAATAAATAAAAATATAATTATATAAATTTTAGTCATATTATTATAAAGGGGATAGTCGGTTAGCTACTCCTACCACAAGATTTTCTTTTCGATGTCCAGAAACATTTTCCATGTAAGACCGCTCATAGCCAGGGTCCTTGTGAATGTTCACTTGGGCTTTCTGCGTAACCATATTAGAGAATTATAAGAATTGATTGAGGGTGTCAATGAAAATGTCTTGAAGGTTAGTATGTTATTGTTGTAATAGAATCAACATTAACACCGCAGTTTTTTCTGGAGCACGTTGACTTAAGGGTACCTCTAATAATTTGGTTGTACGCCAAGCAGCGGAAATAAAAAACAATACGTTAAATTCATTGAGCGCTTTTATTTTTAGAATTCGACTTAATAAGACAAGTTCATATTACCAGAGCGACTGTCTGGAAATTGCAGAACTATGAATATAAATATTTCTAAAGAAAAATCCTTAATTATACAGAGTTGCTGTATACAACCAGATCCCCAACAATTAGCCGGGATTGAACATCTCCTGTCGATGACGCTTGATTGGAATTATATTTACAATATTGCAACCATGCATGGCATCGAAAATCTCCTGTATCACAATATTTTACTTTGCAAGAACAATGATCTGGTACCTGCTAATATTATAGAAAAGTTTAAAAAATGCTACATGATTAATGCATACAAAAATATGATTTTGTTAAATGAATACTATAAAATTGTAAATCATTTTCATGCTCAAAAAATAAAAATCATACCGCTTAAAGGCATAGGTCTTCTCAGATCAATCTACCAAGATAATATCGCCCTTCGCTCACTAAATGATATTGATATTTTAATAATAAAAAATGATTTTACAAAAGCTCGGGAAAAAATGATGGACATGTCTTATCAGGTGATGCCAGCTGTTTTTTTTATGCGAGGTAAACATTTTCACGAAGTTTTTCATAAGAAAGCAAATAACTTGCACATAGCAGTTGAGATTCACTGGGATTTAACTGTTCAAGATTGTAAATATGAAATTAATATCAATGACTTTTGGGATAGGGCAGAAAAGGTAAATGCTAATGGGCTTTCATACAGTCTTAGTCTCGAAGATAGCATTCTTGCAGACAGCTTCCATGTCCTGCGTGACCAAAATATGGTAGCTCCCCTTAAAAATCTCTGTGATTTATTTGAGGTCATAAAAAAATATGCTGATATAATTAATTGGGAGATTATAATACAGAGGGCAGAAAAATATCAGATTGCCAGACCGATCCTTTTAGTATTATTGCTGTTAAAAGAGCTTTTCAATGCCCCTATTAACTATGACATTTTAGAGAGAATTAAAAAAGAAGGGTTTCAAGATAAAATGCTTTTTTCCCTGGTAACTGAAAAAATATTTAAAAAACCAACCGAGTCTTTTAGCGGTTCAAGTTTGTTTACTTTCAAAATATCGTTACAAGAATCTTCAATAGCTATCAGTCCCATAAATGCCTTAAAAGAACTATACATGACTGTCAGGGTTAAATTTGATAAGTGTCAATCTACTAGAAAAGCATTAAAAAGTATTTTTATAACCATCGTTGGTTCTTTTTTATCTTGCTCAAAAATATTTTTTTATTATATTTTTGATCATAAAAATATAAAGATGCAGATACAAAAAGATATGCAGCTTAAAGAAGAACTTAAAAATATTGACAGGTGGATGCAAAAAATTCTTTAACTGAGCTAACGTATCAACAGTGAATCAAAAATAAACCGGGAAACGAACTATATATTTAGTGTTATGTCTTTGTAAGAAATGCAGAACGAAAGGCGGTCACAAGTAGCTTGACCTGGGTTTTCAGTTGCGCCCATCTCCTATTTTTATTGGAAAATAACAGAAATAGAATGGTCTGCGTAAATATAGATAACAAAATATTATTTAGCACTGCTAATTTAAGACAGGATGAAAGGGGATATCTATAACTCATTTCAATATATCTCAAAAGTGATTCAATAGTTTTTTCTTGTGAGAGTCCTGCTGTAAATTTTCTGCTTTGTCCACCAATATGTACTACCTCAGCTTCAGGGAAAAAGACAAGCCTGTATCCATGCTTACGCGCCCTAATAGACCATTCTACATCATCACCGGCCAAGATTAATTGTTCATTTAAGAGACCAATAGATTCTATTGATTTACTTCTTATTAGCATACAGGCGCCTGATAAAACCTGAACATCGTTTATAGAATGATAAAACTCATTAGATTCAAATCTATTAAGATAATTCCAGCATCTATCAAAAGGCATGAAGTTGAATATCCCGCTAAAATACAATAGATTGCTTATAAAGGTAGGTTCTTTACGTGCACATTGTCGCTGAATGCTGCCGTCTGAATTCAATAGTCTGGGGCCTACTGCACACACATCCATATTATTGTCCATGAAATCGACCATCTTTTTTAGCCCATCCTTAATTAGGAATGCATCAGGGTTCAATAATAATTTATACCGACCAGTTGAAGCTCTTAATCCCTGGTTACAGGCGGGTGAATAGCCATTATTTTCATCATTATAGAGAACCTTAATCTGATGCCATTTCTCTTTTAAGAATTCCTTTGATCCATCCTGTGAGGCGTTTTCTACAACTACAACTTCCTTTTGAATCCCTATAGAAGCTGCAAAAACTGATTCCAAGCATCTATTCAGCAAATCTTTTATATTGTAGCTCACAATTATTATTGAAACATCATACATGGTCAACTCTTCAGATTAGCTTCGGTTTTAAAAGTTATTGCAGCCCATTCAGGTTCTTTGCGAGTTCTGATATAACTGTAGCAGTAAAAATAGTTGTATTTGAGCCAATTGCAAAAGTCAAATTTATTGAGATTGCGTTGTCGCTACAATCTTCGCAATGACCGCAAAGACGCCATTTGTCTTTGCGAGCATCTGACCCCGGCGCTGCGCTTCGGGGTTGTTCATGAAAGAAACAAGTCTCGGCAGACCCCTCTTACATCCCCCCTTATAAAGGGGGGAAACAGGGGGGTGTCATTGCATATATGAACCACCTGCACAATGTTTTTGAATTGTGCATGAACGGAAGTTTCTTAGGAGCGAAGCGAAGCAATCCCGTTATTCGTGGATTCAAGTTCTCCTGAGACATAAAGCTCTTCCCTGACGTGCTTGATCACTCTCTCGTCAGTCTTATAGTTCACTATGACCGTTCCCATAATCAACTGTCGGCACTCCTCAATGAAAGCGGACGGGGATGTATCGACCGCGAGCGTCCGGAATGCCTTTTGCTGTCCTGTTTCCATATGAGCATCATTTGCTGAGATCGGACACGGAGACTATCTGGCCATGATATCTATTAGCCGAGGTGAAAGGAACTTCTCTGCCTTCATGACCCGCATAGTAAACCTTCTGTCAGCCTCGTTCATAAACAGTTGGAAAGCTGCCAGGCAGTAGACCGCGCCGGCTGCTGCGCCATATGCACACAGCTTCCATATATGGTCAATGGTGGCATATTCAGACATCACAAACAACCCAACCGTGAATACGACCGCAGGCATACAACCTCTTATCAGGGAGTCCCAAATCTTCCACGAATTGAATTTCAACAGCCTGGCCAGATAAAAGACATTGAAAATGACGCTCTTGCCGAATACCGCGATTATCGTGGCAATGCCTGCCCCGTATATTCCCAGCGGCGTGTACTTGATGAGAACTACTACGAGAACGATATTGAGCACGCCCGCCAGGAGCGTCACCTTGCCGGGGGTCTTGAGCGTGTTGAGACCCCTGAAGACGCCAAATATCGTCCCCAGTGAATATGGAACTATCTGACCAAGCGTCAGCAATATCATCAGTTTGTAGAGGTCCACAAAATCAGGCCCAAGCCACAAGATCAGGAGCGGCTTA
>Ga0209668_10000218_pt1 | contig 24460 bp, 23 predicted proteins | sample FrelakmetPLP11PL_FD_187150 | JGI IMG/M metagenome (GOLD analysis project Ga0209668, IMG submission 187150) | Freshwater lake sediment microbial communities from the University of Notre Dame, USA, for methane emissions studies - PLP11 PL (SPAdes)... | ecosystem: Environmental > Aquatic >...
GCCAGGCCAGTTCTTCCGGACTGGCGGCGCGCGTCGCGAGATCGAACTCGCGACGACGGTAGGCGAGCCGGGAGAGCGCCTCGGCGCGGGCTTCGCCCTCGGCGCAGATGTACAGGAGCAGCGGCGACTGCTCGTCCATGCCCACCAGCTCGATCTCGCTGTTCCCGCCTTCGACCAGCGGGTCGAGCAGCACCAGATCATGGCCGCCGGCGGCGAGCAGGCGCTGGCTGTCGCGCAGGCTGCGCGAGTGCTGCCACTCAAAGGCGCCGTCCGGGGCGATCGCCAGCCGGCCTTCCCAGCCGCTTTGGCGGTGGTCCAGCACCAGAATCCGGAACTTGGCGCGCTCGTGCATGCGGGGGCGGGCCGGAGCGGACTCCCAGCCCACGATAGTATACCCCACAGGAAGTCGCTTTCGGGGCAGCCGTAGCTTCTGCGATTGACCCTGCGGCGGGGCTCGCTACACTCTTAGGCCCTTATTTCCCGCAGTGGGAAAGCAGGGCCGGGCCTTCTGGATGTCGAACAGGGGGCTTGGAAAGGATTGCCCCCCTCTTCGGCAGCAGTCGAGCGAGCGTGCACCAGCTCTGGTGTACCGGGCGCTCTCTCGGCGCGGGGACTGGCGCCCGGAACCCTTCTGCCGATGTCCGGCCGGAGGGCGACAACCCGATACCTGCCGCGCGCGTGGGCGCGATCCAAGGAGGCTTTCCAAAGGGAAGCCCTTCGCCACGAGAATCCATGCAAGACATCAACATTCAAGAGCTGATCGACGCCGGTGTGCACTTCGGCTGCCGCGTTTCCCGCTGGAACCCGAAGATGGCGCCGTACATCCACGGCCGCCGCAACCTGATCCACATCATCGATCTGCGCGAGACGCTCAAGGGCATGCTCCGCGCCCGCAATCTGCTCTACCACATGGCGGCCGAAGGCTCCGCGATCATGTGGGTCGGAACCAAGCGCCAGGTCAAGGGCGTCGTTCAGGACGCCGGCCAGCGCACGGGCATGCCGATCGTCACCGAGCGCTGGATCGGCGGCACGCTGACCAACTTCTCGGTCATCCGCTCGCGCCTCAAGCGCCTTGAAGAACTGGAGAAGACCGAGGAAGACGCCACGGTCGCCGCTCAGTACTCCAAGAAGATGCTCTCGAGCCTGCGCCGCGAGAAGCGCAAGATCGTGCGCAACCTCGGCGGCATCCGCGAGATGGGCTCGATCCCCGGCGCGATGGTCGTGATCGACCCCGCCCGCGAAGCCAACGCCGTCCGCGAAGCCAACCGCATGGGTCTGGTCGTGATCGGCGTGCTGGACACCGACTGCGATCCGACCGGCATCGACATCGTGATCCCGGGCAATGACGACGCGCTCAAGAGTGTGCGCCTGATCGTCGAGACGCTGGTCAAGGCCGTGGAGGAAGGCGCTGCCAACCACCGCGAGCGCATGGCCACGATGGGTGTCGCCGAGAAGCACGAGGGCGATGCGCGTCCCAGCGGCGATGAGCCGCGCCCCACGGGCAAGAACCGCATGCCCGACGGCATGGGCGGCCGCTATGCCCGCGGTCGCCGCAACGACGGCGGCGGCGGACGCAATGCTCCCAAGACCGAGGAGGCCTGATTCACCATGAGCGTCGAAATCACTTCGAAGATGGTTGGCGAGCTGCGCGAGCGCACCGGCGCTGGCCTGATGGAATGCAAGAAGGCGCTGGCCGCCAGCGCCGGCAACATGGAAGGCGCCGTCGACTGGCTGCGCAAGTCGGGACTCAAGACCGCCGAGAAGAAGGCCGGTCGCGAGATGGGTGAGGGACGCATCGCGGCCTGCATCCTGCCCGGTTCCAAGGGCGGCGCGCTCGTCGCGCTGACCTGCGAGACGGACTTCGTGGCCCGCACGGCCGATTTCGAAGGCCTGCTCAACGGCGCGGCCAAGCTCGCGGCGGACGGCAACTGCAGTGATGCAGGCCAGCTGGGCGCGATGAGCTACGGCGGCTCGACGCTGGACGAGTCGATCAAGCTGATGGTCGGCAAGATCGGCGAGAACATCTCCGTCGGCAAGGTCTCGGCCTTCCGCAACGCGGGTGGCTACGTGGGCTTCTACGTGCACCACGACGGCAAGAAGGGCGCGATCGTGTCGGTCAAGACCGGCGCGGACGAAGCACGAGCCGTCGCGGCGCTGAAGGATCTGGCGATGCACGTCGTGTTCGCCAACCCCAGCGCTCTGAAGCGCGAAGAAGTGCCCGCCTCCGAGGTCGAACGCGAGCGCGCGATCTACCTCGACGAGGTCAAGAGCAAGCCCGCGGAAATCCAGGAGAAGATCATCTCCGGCAAGCTCAACTCCTTCTACGCGATGTCGGTCCTGCCGGAGCAGAACTGGTTCAAGGACGACTCCAAGAAGGTCCAGGCGGTGCTCGACGCCGAGCTGGGCAAGGGCTCGCTGATCGAGGGCTTCGCCCGCTTCCAGATCGGCAAGTGAGTTCTCCGCGCCCCCCCTTGGGGGGCCGGATGCTGGAATCCCGGCGCCGTTTCCCTATCCTTGGGGGACGGCGCCGGAGCCTTTTGCGGCCCGGACGAGTCCACCTCCACCGCCCCATGTCGAAACCCTACCAGCGCGTCCTGCTCAAGCTCTCCGGCGAGGCCCTCGGTGATCCCACCAAGGGGCACGGCATCGATCCGGAAGCCGTGCAGAAGATCGCGCGGCAGGTCGCGCGCGTGGCGCGCATGGGCGTTGAGCTCGCGATCGTGGTGGGGGGCGGCAACATCCTGCGCGGCGCGCAGTTCTCCAAGCTCGGCGCACCGCGTGCGAGCGCCGACTACATGGGCATGCTCGGCACGGTGATCAATGCTCTGGCACTGCAGGATGCGCTGGAGCAGGAGGGGCTTGAGACGCGCGTGCAGACCGCGATCGAGATCCGTCAGGTCGCCGAGCCCTTCGTGCGCCGCAAGGCGCTGACGCACCTCTCGCACGGCCGCGTCGTGATTCTCGCGGCGGGCACGGGCAATCCCTTCTTCACGACCGACACGGCTGCCGCACTGCGCGCCACGGAGCTCAACTGCGAGGTGCTGCTCAAGGCCACCAAGGTCGACGGCGTCTACACCGCCGATCCCAAGAAGGACAAGAGCGCCTCGCGCTACGAGGAACTCGACTACATGCAGGTTCTGCAGCAGGGCTTGAGCGTCATGGATGGCACCGCCATCACCATGTGCATGGAAAACTCGCTGCCTGTCATCGTCTTCAACATGTTCGAAGAGGGCAATCTTGAGCGCGTGATCCGCGGCGAGACCCTCGGTACCAGAATCCGGAGCGCCACATGAGCACCCAGGCAATCGTCAAGGACACGCGTGACAAGCTCGAGAAGGCCCTGCACCACCTGCAGGAAGTGCTGAAGTCCGTGCGCACATCGCGCGCGAGCGCCGCGCTGGTGGACGGCATCCGCGTCGACTACTACGGCACGCCGACGCCGATCTCGCAGATGGCTTCCATCACTGTGCCGGAGCCGCGCCAGATCGTGATCAAGCCCTTTGACGCTTCGATCCTCAAGGAACTGGAGCGGGCGATCCTCAAGAGCGATCTGGGCATCACGCCCCAGAACGACGGCAAGCTGCTGCGCCTGACCATGCCGCCGCTGAGCCAGGACCAGCGCAAGAAGTACGCCGCCAAGGTTAAGGAAATCGCGGAGGAGACCCGCGTGGCCATGCGCAATGTGCGCCGCGACCAGAACAAAGTGGCGGAGTCGGCCCACAAGGGGGGCACCCTGACCGAAGACGATCACAAGCGCGCCCAGGACGAGATCCAAAAGGCCCTCAAGGAGTACGAGGACAAGGTCACGGGCCTGCTCGAGCGCAAGACGGCGGAGATCATGGAAGTCTAGGCCGTTTCCGGGGTTCCCTCGGTCGGTTCCAGTCGCTATTCTGTTGACCCTCAAACGATCGGGAATGGGCGCGTAGCTCAGTCGGTAGAGCAACTGGCTTTTAACCAGTAGGTCGAAGGTTCGATCCCTTCCGCGCTCACCATTCCTCGGGTCTTGCAATGGCCGGTTTCCGCGGCTATAACCTTCGCCCCTGACTCACTGGGTGCCCACGTAGCTCAGTTGGTAGAGCAGGTGACTCTTAATCATCAGGTCCAAGGTTCGAGCCCTTGCGTGGGCACCAATTTTTCTCACCCGGCCTGCTCGCGCAGCGGGAAAGCCTGCGCCCCCTGCTCCGCAGGCGGTGATTCCGCGAGGCCGCCCAGGGCGATGTACATGCGCGCCCAGTAACCCGCGCGCGTCACGCCCTCCATGCCCGCCAGCGCCACCAGCGCGAAGGGTATCGCCAGAATGCCGAGGATCGAGACCGCCAGCGCGATCGTGACCGCGTAGGTCAGGACCAGCACACCCAGTGTCAGCATCAGGTCGACCAGCGCCGCGCGAAACGTGGCCCACGGCCGGTGAGAGGCAATCCGCCAGGCATGCAGGAGTGCCGATGCCGCCCCGCGGCGGTGGCGCACGAGGCTCTGCAAGGCCAGCTGGAACAGCATGGCGATCGTCAGCTGGTACAGCGCGCCGAGCGCAAAGAAGGGCGTCAACAGCCCGTAGAACTCGTAGCTGTGCGGATCCAGTCCCGTGCCCTTGAGGAAGAACCAGGGCGGCACGATCACCAGCGCGAGTCCCACCAGCAGCGTCAGCACGACGCGCAGCCACAGCGCGAGGCTGGTGCCGAGCAGTCCGCGGCTGGCGTTCCAGCAGGCGCGCAGCTGGGGTGTGCGCCGCACCGGCGCTGCGGGATCGGCCGGCTGCCCGAGCTCGCGCAGGCGCGCTGGCTGCATCAGCAGCGCCAAGCCGGCCTGCAGGCGCAGCGGAAACAGAAGCAACGGGCTCAGCAGAATCGCCAGCGCGTACGAACCGCCGTTGGCCAGATCGAGCTGCTCGTTCTCCAAGTGCAGGGCTTCGCCGAAGCTCAGTCCCAGCAGCACGGTGAGTGAGGGAAAGAAGAGGCCCGCGAGCCAGATCCAGCCCGGCGCGCCGGCTGCATGGGCGGCTCCGCGCAGGGCCAGACCCGCGTCCGCGAGGGTCAGCTCATCTTCTGTTCCAAGCCAGCGTGACATCGTTGCTGTGAGTATGGCGGATACGGCGGCCTTCCGTGTTCATTTCCGGTGAGTGCGCCGGGATTCCCGCCAACTACCCGGCCGCCGAGGCGGTGAAACGCTGTGACGACATGAGGCTCTCGATTTCCGAGACCGTCTTGGGAATGCCTGCGGTCAGCACCTCTCCGCCCTTTTCCGTCACGAGCACATCGTCCTCGATGCGCACTCCGATGCCGCGCCAACGCGGCTCGACGCTCTCTTCATCCGCGGCGATGTAGCAGCCCGGCTCGACGGTCAGCACCATTCCTGGCTCCAGCAGCCGCGAGCGGGAATCGACCACATAGGCGCCGCAGTCGTGCACGTCGAGTCCCAGCCAGTGGCTGGTGCGGTGCATGTAAAAGCGCCGGTAGCTGTGCTTTTCAAGCACCTCCTCGAGCGTGCCGCTCAGAAGGCCAAGGCGCAGGAAGCCCTCGCACAGCACGCGCAGTGCGCACTCGTGCACCGACACGAAGCTGGTTCCCGGGCGCACCGCGGCGATCGCAGCCAGCTGCGCGGCCAGCACGACCTCGTAAACCGCGCGCTGTTCGGGCGAGAAGCTGCCGTTGACGGGAAATGTGCGCGTGACATCGCTGGCGTAGCACTGATACTCCGCGCCCGCGTCGATCAGGATCAGCTCGCCGTCCCTGAGCGGCTGGTCGTTCTCGACATAGTGAAGGATGCAGGCGTTCGAGCCGCCCGCGACGATGTTGGTGTAGGCGGCACCGCTGCCTCCGCGCGCCCTGAATGTGTAGTCGAGCAGCGCGTCGATCTCGCGCTCATTGACGCCCGGACGGCATTCGCGCATGGCGCGCGTGTGCGCCTCGCGCGTGATCGTCGCGGCCTTGCGCATCACCTCGAGCTCCTCCGGCGTCTTGAACAGCCGCAGCTCGTGCGTGAACGGATTGACATCGAGCAGCTCCAGCGGCGGCACGATCATGCCCTTGGCGCGTGCGCGCAATGTCGCGAGCACTTCGAGCATGCGGCGGTCACGCTCGGATTCCACGCCCGTGCGATAGACGATGCGCTCGCAGTTGACGAGCAGCTGCGGCAGATCCTCGAACAGCCGCTCGATGTTGCGCGCTTCATCGACACCCAGCGCAGCCGGTGCAGCCGCCAGTCCCAGGCGCCGGCCGCTCCAGATCTCCTTTTCGCGGTCCTTGTCGCGCAGGTAGAGGATCGTGCGCCCGGGCTTGTCCGCCGCGAGGGCGGGCAGAATCACCAGCGCGCAGTCCGGCTCGGCAAATCCGGTGAGCCACCAGAAATCGGAGTCGGGCCGGAAGCGGTACTCCGCGTCGAAGTTGCGGACCTTGTGCGCGGCGGTGAAGAAGATGCCGGCGGCGTTGCGCTGCTGGAGGCGTTCGGAAAGGCGCGCGCGGTTGCGCTGATGGAGCTCGGAAGAGGGCATGGGATCTCAGGGCTGCAGAAGGAAGGACTCGATCGCCTCCGCCAGCAGCGCCAGGCGGCGCGGCTGGTCGGCGGGTTGTGCCAGATCGATGTGAATGCCGGCGGGACGCGCGGCGCCGCGCTCGAAGACGCAGGCGTCCACGCTCAAGGGGGGCAGCGCCAGAGCGCCCGCGAGTTCCTGAAAGAACTCGCGGCGCGGATCGCCGGGCAGCAGCTCCAGAGCGAGTCCCTCGCGCTGCAGCAGCTGCGGTTTCGTCGGCGGCAGACGGCGGGGGAAATCGAAGGTGCGCGGCTCGAAGCGGCCGTAGAGCGTGCGCGTGTCGGAACCCGGCGTGAGCTCGACGCGCCGCGCCCGATTCGTCCCCGCAGCACCGGTCGGGGGCTCGATCGGGTACCAATCCAGATACTCCAGCCCGAACGCGAAGTCGGGATCCTGCGGGATCTCCACATGCACCACGCACGCCGGTCCCTCCTGATGCGTCAGCTCGACGATCACGCCTTCGTATTCCACGCGCACGGCGAGCTTGACGCGCGCCGCACCGATCGCGAGACGCTCCAGTTGCATCTCCCGCCGCTCGATGCGACCGGGCAGGCCGCGACCGGTCAGGGGCGGCAGGGCAGGGCGCAGCGTGGCTCCGTCGGAGAGCGGCTGCGCAAGGCTCTCGACGCCGGGCAGGAAGCGCGGCAACAGGCCGGCCAATAGCTGCGGGCGGGCCTGCGCGGCGACCAGATGTTCCCAGGCGCGCTCATAGCGGCCCTGCGCGAGCGCAAAATCGCACAATCGGGCGTGCGCGTCAGCCGCATGGCTCTTGCGCGAACTCTCCAGCGCCTGCAGCCATGCCGCCCAGGCCTGCGCCTTCGCAGGATCGAGTGCCGCGAGCCGTTCCACCGGCTGATTGTCGGGGAGCGTCGCCAGCACGCGCTCCGCCGCGCTGCCCTCGGGCAGCTGCGGCCGCTGGGCCGGCTGTGCGCTCGGGGCGAGCAGCAGCAGGGCCATGTGACAAGGTGCGAGGCTCCCAAAGAGGCTCAACATGCCTGCGAGCCTCGTTCCTGCTGCGCAAGGTGTCAAGCTCAGGACCTGATCCTGAGCTGATCCGACTGCGGGGGCTTGAGCCTTGTACAGGAGATTTGCCAGCATAGACCGCCGTGATCGCCAAGGACCTGCTGGAACTGCTCGCCTGCCCCGTCAACCGCATGAAGGTGCGCGAAGCCGATGCCGCCCTGCTGGAGCGCATCAACCGGGCGATCGCCGCCGGAAAGCTCTGCCATCGCGACGGCCGCAAGGTCGAGGGCGCGATCGAGGCGGCCCTGGTGCGTCAGGACAACCTGTGCGCCTACCCGGTGCGTCAGGGCATTCCCGTGATGCTGGCGCCCGAGGGCATCGAGCTCTCCGGCCTGTAGTCCGCGATGCGCTTCGTACATCCGGCCCATCCGGGTCGCTGCGTGCGGCTGGGTTACTGCATGAACCTGCATGTAGCCCGCACGCTGGACGAGTGGTTCGACGCGCTGCGGCGCGTGACGCTGCCGCTGCGCGAGCGACTGCATGCGGGCCGCGAGTCCTTCGGCGTCGGCATGTACCTGCCGGCGGCGCTGGCCTTCGAGCTCGTGCGCGATCTGCGCGCACGCGAGCGCGTGATCGCCTTCCTCGAGGCCGAGCGTCTCGATGCCTTCAGCTACAACGCCTTTCCCTACGAGCACTTTCAGAGCGATGAGCTCAAGGCGCGCGTCTACGCGCCGGATTGGTCGCAGCCCGAGCGCCTCGCGTACACGCTTGCCGTGGCGCAGCTGGCGCTGAACTTCCGCGAGGCCCGCGAGGGCGAGCAGATCTCGATCAGCACGCATGCCGGCGGTTTCGGCGCGGATCTGCGGCACGAACCGCGCGCACAGGCCGCGCGCGAAGGCCTGCAGCAGGCCGCGGTCGCACTCGATGCGCTGGCGCGCGATCACGGCCGGCGCATCGTGCTCTCGCTCGAGGCCGAGCCGCGCTCAAACGCCAACGACACGCGCGATGCGGCGGCGCTGGTGCGCTCGCTGGGGGCGGGGCTCTCCTCGCTGGGCCTGTGTCTCGATGCCTGTCATTCGGCGGTCGAGTTCGAGGATCCCAGAGCCAGCGCCCGGCTCGCGCTGACTTGCGGCAACTTCGGCAAGCTGCAGTACTCCAGCGCTCTGGTCTGCCGCACACCCGAGCAGAATCCGCAGGCGTACGCTGCGCTGCTCGCCATGGCGGAGCCGCGCTTCCTGCATCAGGTCACCGGCCGCGCGGGTGAGCGCGAGCTTGCCTGGCTCGATCTCGATGAGCTGCGCCAGAGCGGGCCCAAGGGCGCTGAAGAGCTGCGCTGCCACTTCCATGTGCCGGTCGACGCGGAAAGCCTCGGTCCGCTGGGAACCACCCGTGACCATGCCCGCTTGATCCTGGAGGAACTGCTGCGCACACCTCAGCAGTGGGGCAGCCAGGAGCTCCACGTGGAGATCGAGACCTACACTTGGCAGGTGCTGCCCGAGACCGCCCGCGGGGCCGCCCGCGAGGGCGCCGAGGCCTCCGAGGGCCTGATCTCGGCTCTGGAGCGGGAATATCGGGCCGTGATGGGGGAGCTTTCGGCCGCCGGCTGGCACAGGGCTTGATGCGGGGCTAGATGCAGGGCTCGATACAGGGCTTGACACGGGGCCTGCGGGATCTTATTTTCCCCGCCCTCGAACGCGCTGGAAAAGGCGCGAGCGAAACGGTGGTCCCATCGTCTAGCCAGGCCTAGGACACTAGGTTTTCATCCTAGCGACAGGGGTTCAAATCCCCTTGGGATCACCAACTAACCCACCTCGGAGCCTCGCGGCTGCGAGGTGGAACCATTTTGGGGCCTGCGCCGATTTGTGGCCTGCGCAGACGGCCTGGGCAGACGGCCAGTGCCGCCCAGCGATCCCACCCAGGCCAGCGCGAAGGCCATCGTCAGACCGGGGACCACGGGCTGGAAGCCCAATGTGGGGAACCAGCCCAGCGAGGCCAGCGCGAGCGTGCCGATGCCGCCCAGCATCGACAGCACGGCGCCCCGCGCCGTCAGCCCGTTCCAGTGCAGTCCCAGCACCAGCGTCGGGAACAGCATCACATAGCCGCTGAACGCGAAGTTGCTGAGGCCGAAGATCGACACTTCGCTGGCTTCGAAGGCGAGGTAGAGCGCGAAGGTCAGCACGGCAACGCCCAGCAGGAACAGCCTCTCACCGCCTTTCCTGCGGACTCCGCGCACATCGCGCTCGAGCATGCTGCCCAGCGTCAGCAACTGCGCATCGAGCGTGCTCATCGCCGCCGCCAGCACCGCCAGCGTGCCGAGCACGGCCCACTGCGGCCCCAGCAGCTCGCCGACCATCCAGGGAAACACGCCATCCGAGGCCTTGCCCTCGAGGCCCGGACGCAGCAGCGCGCCGAACACGCCGATCAGCACGGCGGGTAGCCACAGCAGGGCGAGCGCGAGCGGGTACAGCCGCATGCTCGCGCGCAGGCTCCTGTCATCGCGTGCCGCCATCAGGCGCACCAGCATGTGGGGAAAGCAGGCCACGGTGAGCGTGATGTTGATCGAGGTCGAGAGGAAGCTCTTCCACTCCGTGCGCGGCGCATCGCGATCAAGGAAGCTCAGTTCCGGCCGTTCCGCCAGCAGTCGCTCGAACGCGGCCGCAGGTCCGCCGAGCGCGATGAACAGAAGCACGCCCACCAGCAGGATCACCCCCAGGAACAGTGCGCCCTGAACGATGTTGGTCCACGCTGTGGCGCGCATTCCGCCCATCAGCGTGTAGGCCAGTGCGACGCCCAGCGAGAGCGCGGCACCGACTTCGCGCGAGAGCACTTCCGGAAACACGCTTTCCAGCGCGAGGCCGCAGCCGGCGATGCCCGTCACCATGTAGGGCAGCGTGAACAGCGTGAAGGAGCCGAACAGCACCCAGCCGACAGCGCGGCTGCCGAGCTTGCGCGAGTAGAGTTCAGCGGGGGACAGCGCTCCCAGTTCGAGCGACAGACGTCGCGCCGGCTGGCCCATCCACCACAACAGCAGCGGCACGCCCAGCGCGATGATCGGCGCATTGAGGCTGAAGATGGCGAGGCCCTCGTGGTAGCTCATGCCCGGCACGCCGAGCAGCACGAAGGGGGAACAGTTGGTGCCGAACAGCGCGAAGAACAGTGCCACGCTCGCTAGACCGCTGCCTGCCAGGTAGTACTCGCGCGCACTCTGCTCGCGCCCGCGCTCGGCCTGCCAGCCCAGCAGCAGCATCAGCGCGAAATACGCCAGCAGTGCCAGCAGCGCGATCACGCCTCGCGCTCCGTCTCCGGCGAGTGCGTCCAGTACCACAGCAGCACAAGCGCGAGAGCCATCCAGCACAGGCGCCAGGCCAGCTCTTCGGGCAGCCAGCCCAGCACCAGCTGCGGGCGGCTCTCGCGCCAGAAATCGAAGTGCAGCACCAGCAGTGCGATCAGGGGCAGCAGCAGACGCAGTCGCCTCATCGGTTCAGGCTCCTTCAGGGCCACTCCAGCCGCCACAGATTGAGCACGCGGTCCGTACCGTCCTCGAGGGGATGGCGCAGCAGCTTGAGCGGCGGCGCGCCGGGCAGCGAGCGCAGCATGCGCTCCTGCTGCGGATCCGGCTGAGCGGCCGCCGGTCCGATCCACGCACCCAGATAGTCCGGCCTGCGCGGGAAGAAGTAGTCCGGTCGTACGCCCTTGTCATGGCCGGCCGAGACGCGACGCGGAGCGGGTGTTGTGCGCGCGACCTCGCGATCGACAAGCCCGAACTGGTCGTAGAGGAACAGCTCCGAGGCGTAGCCCACGGCACCGATGTTGCCGATCACGAGCGTCTCCCCGGTCCGCGTGAAGCGCTGCAGGGCCTGCCCCAGCTCGAGCCACTCCGCGCTGCGCTGCCGCATCGCGCTCCACTGCTGCTTTTCGCTGCGCCAGCGCGGATCGTTCCAGCGGAAGTGCAGCGCTTCGAGCGCGGATTGCGGAACGGGCGCGACATCCAGCGTCGCGAGCGGCGAGAGGGCCAGCAGCGCCAGCCAGACCGCGCGCGCGCGCAGGAGCAGACCCAGGCTCAGGGCGAGGAAGGCCAGCCCGGGCACGAAAAAGCGGCCCATCGGCATGAAATCGCCGCCCACCAGCAGGCCGTGACCGAGCGTGGCGAGCGCAACCAGCAGCCCCAGCCCCGCATCGAGTCGCCGCTGACGCCAGCACAGACCGGCAGCCAGCAGCACACCGATCGGCACGGCGGGGAAGCACAGGAGGAAGCTCGCAAGGTACTTTGCTCCGCGCTCCAGAGTGATCGAGGAGAGTTCGCTCTTGGCGAAGGCGGTGTTGGGCAGCCACTCGCCGTAGTAGCCCGTGCGGAAGACCAGCAGCGCCGTCAGGCACAGGCCCGGCGCGATCAGCGCGGGCAGCATCCGCCTTCCGAACTTCAAGCCCCCGCACGCCAGCGCCAGCAGTGCGAAGGCGATGCCATCGACACGCAGCAGCAATACAGCACTGGCGCAAAGCCCCGCAGCCAGAAAGCGTCCCGCCTGCGCGCGCTCGTAGCACAAGAGCAGTGCCAGCGCGAAGGGCATGGTCTCCAGGCCGGAACTGCCCCACAGCGCGAGCGCCGGACACAGCGCCAGCAGCAGGCCTGCGCCCAGGCCCGCGCGGCGCGTGCACAGCGCGACAAGCACCGCACCGCAGGCAACCGAGATCAGGTTGGCGCACCATGCGAGCGAAAGTCCCAGCTTGGCAAACGGTGCGAGCAGCAGCACCCACAGGAGATTGGAGTAGCCCTCGACGGGCGGATCCTCGCCGAGGTTGAAGACCAGCCCGTGGCCTTCGGCGAGATGGCGCGAATAGCGGAACGAGATGTACGCATCGTCGCAGGTGAACCAGTACAGCACTGCGTGCGCCACGAACAGCGCAGCCGCCAGCAGCACGGCCATCCGGTTGCCCTGGACTTGCGCGGTCGGATTCATGCGCGTTGGCGGGCGCCTTGGACAGGGTTCCGGCGGGCACGGCCGCCGACCGGTTTCACGCGCCGGACCGGCGCGCTCGACTGGGCATGGGGGTGGGCCTGTTCGTAGGCCGTGCGCAGCCGCTCGATCGAGACATGCGTGTAGATCTGCGTGGTCGTGAGGTGCGCATGTCCGAGCAGCTCCTGCACGCTGCGCAGGTCGGCACCCGCATCGAGCAGATGCGTCGCGAAGCTGTGACGCAGCGTGTGCGGCGTCACGCGGCGCACGATGCCGGCCATCTGCACACGCTTGTCGACGATGCGGCCCAGGCTGCGGGTCGTGAGCCTTCCGCCGCGCGGATTGAGAAACACGGCTTCCTGTGCGCTCGCGCGGGCCCTGGGCCGCCGCGGATCCGCCAGATAGCGCTGCAAGGCCAGCTGCGCGGGCTTGCCGAGCACGCTGATGCGCTGCTTGCGCCCCTTGCCGAGGAGTCGCACGAGTCCGCGCGAGAAGTCGATCGCGCCGCGGTTGAGGCCGACGGTCTCGGCGGCACGCGTTCCGGCGGAGTACATCAGCTCGAGCAGTGCCAGATCGCGCAGATCCTCGTGGCGCTCCGCAGCGAAGGTGTCCAGCAGCTGCTTCATCTCGGCAGCCGAGAGCACGCCGGGCAGCTTGCGCTCGCCGCGCCGCTGGCGCAGTCCCGCCGCGGGGTGAGCGTCGATGCGCCCTTGTCGCAGGAGGTGCTTGAAGAAGGAACGCGCCGCCGACAGCTTGCGCTGGATCGAGCTCTTGGCGAGCCCGCGCTCGTCGAGACGCGCGAGATATGAGCGCAACGCGCGCGGCGTGACCTCATCGGGCTGCTCGAGTCCGCGCTCGGCCGCGAAGCGCAGGAATTCCTCGAGGTCCGAGCGATACGCCCTCAGCGTGTGCGGGCTCGAGCCGCGCACGGCCTCGAGCTCGCGCAGAAACTCATCGCGCGCACGCGCGAGCGCATTGGCGGCGGGCTTGGCCGGCTGGGCGCTCACTTCGCGGGTTGCTTGCCGGTGGCGGCGGGCCAGCCCACCGGACGCGCCACATGCGGTTCGAGCAGCGCGCACAGCGTCATGGCGGTGCCGAAGTTCTCGCTGCGCGGGAAGACGCGGTCATTCCAGCCGCCGGAGGACTCGCGCACGGCCCACAGCAACTGGTAGAGACGCTCGCGCGCGGCCGCGCGCTTGTCTGCGGGGAGGAACTCGATCGCCTGCGCCACGTAGCGGTGCCCGTAGAAGAAGTAGTAGGGCGCGATGTTGTAGGGGGGAATGTGCGTTCCGTTCTGTCGGCGGCGCACTTCCAGCCACTCCCAGTGCGCGAAGAACGACTCGATCGCCTTCTCGATGCGTGCCGGATCGCTGCGGCCCGCCAGATGCAGCGTGGTCTCGACCACGGCCATGCGCGCGACCGCAGCGGGAATCTCCTCGGCGGCCTTGCCGCGCTCGGTCCTCGCGCTGGTGGCGTATTGCACGGCCCCGCTGTCTCCGCGTGAAGCTTCCAGCGTGCCCAGCGCGCGCTGCACCAGCTCTTGCGGAACCGTGAAGCCCGCGGCGCGCGCCTGGTAGAGGAACTGCAGGGTCGGCGCGGTCATGAACGGGCTGGCGCCATCGGGTGCATCGGTGCGCGCGTAGTTCCAGCCGCCCGACTCCGAATGCTCAAGCTTGTCGAGCGCCTCGATCAGCCAGTTGACGGCCGCGTCGATGTCCTTGCGGCGCGCTTCGTCGACCAGCGGGCGAGTCCTGACCAGCAGCAGGAATTCCAGCGCGTACGCATGCCCCCAGCCGCGCACGTCGTAGCCCTTGCAGCCTTCGGGCTGCATCTTGGGCAGCTGGAGCGCCTCCAGCACGAAGGCAAGGCTGCGCTCGATGGCCGCCTCACTGGGCTTGTCCAGTTTTTCCGGCTGCGCGCGCAGCAGCGCGCTGCAGACGATCGAGGTGCCGCCCACGCGGTAGCCGATGGGGATCTCGGGCTTGCCGCTCTCTCCCGGCACGCGGTAGACGCCCTCGTAGGGCCACTCGCAGGGTTCCTTGCGCGCGGGATCGAGCGACTCCTGCATGCCCACCAGCAGGCCGATCGAGCGCCGGCGCGCATCGTCGAGTTCCTTTTCTTCGGGCGCCTTGGTCTCGAAGGCCGCCTGCTTGCGCTTGAGTTCCTTCTCGGCGCTGGGTTGTTCACGCGCCGCTCGCGGACGAGCTTTCGTCGAAGGAGTGTCCTGAGGGAGCAGAATCAGCAGAGCTGCGCAGGTCGCGATCCACATGGTGGTGCGATCCTACGCCCCCGGGCCACCGACTTGCGAGGGGGTCCTCAGCGGTTGGCGGCGGCCGTCGTGGCGGGGCCGGATCCGCTCGGAGCGGGTGCGCTGGGCAGTTCCTTCTGTGCGCTCGCCAGGCTCTCGCGCCAGCCAGCCAGCAGGATCTCGCGCGAACGCGGGTTGATGCCGAACGTGAAGCCTTCCTTTTCGCTGCGGGCGAGCGCTTCCTGCAGCGCCGCCGCCGCCTTGGACTGGGCTTCGAGGTAGCGCGTGGTCTGCGTGATCGTCAGGGCCTGCTGGCGGTTGAGGCGCTCGAGCGTGTCCACGCGTTCGCGCAGCAGCGCCAGCTCGGCGGCGGTGTCCGGCCGGGCAGGCGCCGGAGACTGTGCGGTTGCAAGAGCGACGATCAGGCCCAGACCCACCAGCGCGTACGGAAAGACTTTCATGCAGGGGAGCTATCGGCTGGTGCGCGTGCGCGACTGTAAGTCCCTATACTTCCCGCCACTCATGAGCGCGCCCAAGGGCCCCGGGGGCCGTTCCCCGCTGCTGTTCATCTTCCTGACGGTCTTCATCGACCTCCTGGGCTTCGGGATCGTGATCCCGCTGCTCCCGATCTACTCGCAGTACTTCGGTGCGAGCGAGTGGCAGCTGGGGCTTTTGTTCTCCTGCTTCTCCGGCATGCAGTTCCTCTTCGCGCCGCTGTGGGGACGTCTCTCGGATCGCATCGGGCGCAAGCCCGTGCTGGTAGGGGGCCTGATCGGCAGCGCGGCGTCCTATGCGCTGTTCGCCTATGCGGACACGCTGGGGCTGCTGTTTGCCTCGCGGCTGCTGGCCGGATTCTTCGGTGCGAACATCTCCTCGGCGCAGGCCTACATTGCCGATGTCACGACGGAGGAGAACCGCGCCAAGGGCATGGGGCTGCTGGGTGCGGCTTTCGGGCTGGGCTTCACCTTCGGTCCGCTGCTCGGCGGCGTACTGTCCGGGATGCACGCCGATCCTGCGACGCTGCCTCCCGCTCCCGGGCTTGCGGCAGCGGGTCTGAGCCTCGCGGCGGCGCTGTTCGGTGCGCTGACGCTGGTTGAGCCGGCGCGCCAGCCCGGCAGCGGTCGCGTGTTCAGCTTCGATGCGGTGCGCGAGGCTTCCGCGGAGCCGCGCATCGGGCTGATGATCCTGCTCAACTTCCTCAACATCTTCGCCTTCGCCTGCTTCGAGGGCATGTTCACGCGCTTCGGGCTGGCGCTGTTCCCCGAGCAGTTCGGTCAGAGCGGGCCGATCGAGCACGCCACACAGGCCGACATTCTCAAGGCTGCGCCGATCGCGGGTTACTACCTGTTCGGCATCGGCATCGTCTCGGCGCTGATTCAGGGCGGCTTCATTCGTCGGCTCGTGCCACGCTACGGCGAGACCCTGCTGGCCATGGTGGGGCCGCTTCTCTTGGCGCTGGCGATGGCGGGCATCGGCGCCGCGCCGAGTTGGACCATGGTGCTGATCGCCTGCGGATTGATGCCCTTCGGATTCGGTCTCTCCAACCCCTCGGTCAACAGCCTGCTTTCACGCGCTGCGCCCAAGGAGCGCCAAGGCGCGTTCCTCGGCATCAACCAGTCCGCCGCAAGCCTCGCGCGCATGAGCGGGCCGCCGCTGGCGGGCCTTTGCTTTGCGGTGAGTCCGCGGCTGCCCTTCTTCCTTGCCGCGGGCGTGCTGCTGCTCGCCTTCCTGATCGGGCAGCACTACCACCGGCGCTACGCCGCGAGTTTCCCGCGCCACACGGGAGCCTGAGCCGTGCGGGTCGTTCCGCAGGTCCATCCGCTCGGAAGGCAGCCGCCTCTGCTCTGTGCGCTGCGCAAGCTGGGCGAAGAGCCCGGCTTGTGCCTGCTCGAGAGCGCGGACGGCCAGAACGATCAATGGAGCTGGCTGTTCTTCGAGCCGCTCCCACTCGACGCTCAACCTGAGAGCATCGCCGACCTGCGCGGGCTGCTGGAACGGCTTGAACTCGCTGCCGTCTCCGTACCTGGTCCGTTCCGCGCCGGCTTCGTCGGTGCGCTCTCCTACGATCTGGGTGTCGCGGGTGAGCGGCGCGTGTGGTGTGAGCAGGATCCCTGGCACTGGCCGAAGATCGTCGGCGGCCTGCGCACGGATTTTCTGGTGCGCGAGAGCCGCACGGGCGAGACCTGGCTGGTGCTGGGACAGGCGGATTTCGCACCGACCGAGTTCGCTGCGCAGCGTGCCGCGCGGATTCGCGCCCGGCTGGCCCAGCCGGCGCCTGCGCTCGAAACTCCTCAGGCGACGGGGGAGCTTGAGCGCCATACGACGCCCGCACAGCACCGCGAGCGCGTGCAACGCATGCGTCAGGAGATCGCGGCCGGCGACTACTACCAGGCCAATCTGGCGCACAGCTTCACGCGCGCGGTGCGCGGACATCCGGTGCGCTGGTACGAGCGTCTGTGCGAGCGCAATCCCGCTCCGTTCATGGGCTATCTCGACTTCGGTCGCGGTGCGCTGCTCTCGGCTTCGCCGGAGCTGCTGCTGGAGTCGCGCGGCGCGCGCCTGATGACCCGGCCGATCAAGGGCACGCGGCCGCGAGCGCGCGATTCGGAACAGGATCGTGCGTTGGCGCACGAGCTGCTCGCCAGCGAGAAGGACCGCGCCGAGCTGGCGATGATCGTCGATCTGGCACGCAATGACCTGGGACGCGTCTCGCGCACCGCCAGCGTGCGTGTGGAGGGCGGCTTTCCGCGGCTGGAAAGCTACGCCTCGGTGCACCATCTCCTGGCTGATGTCGTCGGGGAGCTCAAACCCGAGCTGGACTCGCTCCACGCGTTGGCCGCGTTGTTTCCCGGAGCCTCGATCACGGGAGCGCCCAAGCTCGCCAGCATGGCGGCGATCGCGCGTGCCGAGGGCGAGGGCCGCAGCTTCTTCACCGGCTCGCTGGGCTGGATCGATCGCAGCGGGGATTCCAGCTGGAACATCCTGATCCGCACGCTGCTCTACCGCAGCCTCGGTGCGGGGCACGGCGAGTTCCGCTTCTCGGTCGGCGGCGGCATCACCCATGCCTCCGACCCTCAGGCCGAGGAAGAGGAAACGCTGGTCAAGGCCGCGCGCCTGCTGGAGACGCTCTCGCCGTGAACGCGCCCGACTGGATCGATGGGCGGGAGCAGCCGCGTCCTGACGACTGCGGACCGGGTGTGTTCGAGACCATGCGCCTGGTCGATGGCGCGGTGCGGCGACTCGATCGACATCTCGCGCGCCTGGAGCGTGGTGCGCGTGCGCATGGTTTCGATCTGCGCGGTGACGAGGTGCTCCAAATGGAGCGTTACATCCGCGCGCATGCTCTGCGCGAGGGCGTGCTGCGGCTTGCGCTGGAGCCGTCGGCGGACGCGGGCCGCGTGCACCTTTCGCTTGCAGCGCGCGCAGCGCGCTCCGTGCCCGAAGCGGGAGTGCGACTGATCGTCGTGCAGGCCCCGCGTCTGCCGCTCGATCCCTTCTGCATCCACAAGCGCACCCGCCGCGGCCTGTATGAGCACGCCAGCGCGCAGGCCCGTGCTCAGCATGCCTTCGATGCGATCCTGACGGATGAGGCCGGGCATTGGGTCGAGTGCGCCACCGCCAACCTGCACGTGTTCGCCGAGGGGGTGTGGTGGAGTCCCGGGGCGCCTCAGGGGGCCCTGCCCGGACTGGAGCGAGAGGACTTTCTGGCCCGGGCCGGGGCGTACCGGGAGCAGGCGGTCCCGCCGGACCTGCTCCCGCGCGTGGAGGCTGTGTGCCTGACCAACAGCGTGCTGGGTACCGTGAAAATCCTGACCGTGGAGGGCCACTGGTGGCGCAACAAGCCAGCCTGAGTCGGGTATCCTTGGTGTGACGCCCCCCATGCTGCTGCTTCAACTCACTCTGCTGCTTTCCGCCCTCGTTCCGGTCCAAGATCAGCGCGCCCAGTGGGACACGCTGCGCGACGGCAAGGATCTAAAGCCGCGTCTCGATGCGGTGCGGGCCATCGTTCAGGACGCCGCCGCGGAGAACAAGTGCGGCAATGTCGTGGGCGAGCTGCTCGACTTTGCCGTCAAGATGACCACACCGCCCGAGTTGCGCGTGGCGATCGCGGCCGAGCTTTCCGCCTGCAAGGATGCCAAGACTCCGCGTGAGATCGGCTCGCGTCTGGGCAAGGGCCAGTTGTTCGAGCAGCGCTTCCTGATGGACTGCGCGCAGCACTTCGCCGACGAGGGACTCGACAAGGAGATCCGTGACAAGGTGCTCAAGGGCGACGAGACCTCTCTGCGCGAATACGCGGTGCGCACGCTGGTCGCCCACAAGTACATGCCGGCCGTGCCCGTGATGGAGACCATCGTCAAGGAGGGCAAGGACCGCGAAGTGCTCGCCGCGGCAGTCTGGGGCGTCAGTCAGCTGCGCCGCAACACGCCCGAGTGGGGCGCCTGGGAAGAAAAGCTCGTCGGGCTGGTGACCAGCAAGCAGGAGAGCCTGCGACTGGCGGCGCTTGCGGAGCTGGCTCAGGGACAGGATGTCAGCCTGGAGCCGATCTTCAAGGCAGCGCTCGCGGCCCCGGAATGGCCGGCACGCTCGATCGCGATCGAGTGGATGGTGCGCCAGAAGAGCAAGGCTGCCGTGACGGCGCTGATCGAGCAGTTCCAGAAGGAGCAGCCCGGCAGTCGCCTGCACTCCGACTTCGCCAAGCAGCTGGGCAAGCTGACCGGCATGCCGCTGGGAGATGATTCTGCGCGCTGGGCCGAGTGGTGGAAGAATAGCGCGGAGACCTTCGAGTTTCCCAAGAACGCCGGCGGAGCACGCTCCAAGGACGCAGCCAAGGCCGCGCCGCCGAGCGGTACCTCCGTGGCCCCGCGCTTCTACGGTGTGGAGATCAACAGTCTGCGCGTGATCTTCGTGATCGACGTGTCGGGGTCGATGGTCGAGGCCGTGGCGGAATTGCCCAAGGAATACCGGCACGAGTCGAGCGCCAAGCCCACGCGCATCGACGTGGCGAAGTTCGAGCTCTCGCGCATCGTGCAGGCCTTGAGCCCGGGCAGTGCCTTCAACATCATCAGCTTCTCGACCGGCGTCGATGCCTGGATGGACGGCCTGCAGGAAGCCCTCACGGGCGGCAAGACCGGCGGCAAGGCCGCAGGGGGGCCCAAGAGCGGCCGCGAGAAGGAAAAGAGCGAGAAGGAGATCGAGAAGGAGAAGGCCAAGGCCGCCGCCTTCGACGCCGAGCTGCGCAAGAAGGCTCAAGGCTACATCGACGGGCTGGGTGCCAACGGCGGTACCAACCTCTACGACGCACTGGCGCTGGCCTTCGAGGACCCGCTGGTGGACACGATCATCGTCCTCTCCGACGGACAGCCCAGCGCCGGCACCGTGATCGATCCGGTCCTGATCCGGGAGGATGTCAAGCGCTGGAACACCGTGCGCAAGATCAAGATCCACACGGTCTCGATCGGCACGGATTTCGACGTGCTCAAGTGGCTGGCGCAGGACTCCGGCGGCGAACACAGCTTCTACCGTTGAGCTCTTGCAGGTCGGCACGGCCCTTGCGGTAATAGGGGCCATGCGCCTTCTGCTCTGCCTCTGTCTCAGCCTCCCGATCGCCGGACTGACGGCTGATCATTCCATCCTCATCGCTCAGGACAAGCCCGCGCCGCTGCCCGACAAGCGGCCGGAAGTCGAAGCCATGACCAAGAAGCTGCTGACGCATGCTTCCAAAAAGGGTGCGGAGGACATCGACGCGATCGGCGTGGTGGACCAGCTCGTGCAGGAGTTCGAGAAGTGCGGACCGAAAGATCGCCAGCTGGTGGTGAAGTCGCTCTCGCGCTGCTTCGAGGAGCGACGCCTCGAGAAGGCCGGCGAGCCGCCCAACAACAAGCTCTACATGGCCTGCGCCGTGGCACTGTCCACGATGGGGCCGGAGAGTGCGCCGGAGCTGCAGAAGTGGATCGGGCACAAGGAGCTCAAGAAGGATGTCGCGCTGCAGCAGCGCCTGATCCTCTCGCTCGGCAAGACCAAGGACAAGGACGCGCTCAAGGCGCTGCAGGATCTGATGTTTCACAAGGACAACGTGATTGTCGCAGCGGCGGCTGAAGCGCTCGGCAATTACGAAGACCTTGAGATCGAAGCGCGCAAGAAGCTGTTCGAGAGCATGCTCAAGGTGCTGATGTCGCAGAAGGGCATGACCGATGCAGAGCCCAACAGTCCAGCACTGCGCGAGCGCTATGATGTGATCGGTGCGCCGATCATCACGACGCTGCAGAAGCTCTCCCGCCATAACGAGCGCAACCCGGATGAGTGGCAGCGCTGGTGGAACAAGAACAAGGGCAAGAACTGGGACAAGGGCACCGATTGATCGGCGTCAGGGATGCGTGGCTGCTGGGTGCGGCGGTGCTGCTGCCACTGGTGGCGCTGAGTATCCGACAGTGCAGTGCTCCGGTGCCCGGCCGCAGCCTGCCGGTCGCGGTCGCCGCGGAGCTGCCCGTTCCCGTGCCTGTGCTCGCCGGCAGCGTCCAGCTGTCCGATGGTTCGCAGCTGCGCGTGCGGATTCGCCCCTGGCGCACGGATCCACATGCGCAGAGATCCGAGTCGGCTGCGCTGTACGGCCGACTGCCTCCGGAGGCCGGGCTCGACCCCGCCGGCAGCCTGCATGAGCTCCTGATCGAGCGCACGGCGGTTGATCCCGGCTCTCCGGCGCTTGCGCTGGAAGTTTCTCGGCCCAGGATCGTCGATGATCAGGGCGCATGTCTGGTCTCGCTCCCCTCACCCAGCCCGCTGGGCAATCCCTTCCTGACGCTGGCAGCCGCAGCGGAAGGTCCCTTGTCGCCCGGCACGAGCGTGCGGGGACTCCTGTGGGGAAGCCTGCCCGCGCGCGGCGCACGGGCCTTGCTGCCCACGTCCGTGGAATTGAGTCTGCCATGAGGCTGGCATGGGTGATCGCGGCTGCGTGGTGCGCGGCCTGTTCGAAGGAGCCGGCCCGGACTGCGGACTCTCCAGCTCCGGCTGTGGCGCAGGCTGCGGCTCTCGTGCCCTCCGCCCCTGCGGCCGGCTCACCGGTTGCGCTGCAGGCCGAGCTCGAGCGCTTGCGCGCGGAAAACGTAGCGCTGCGCACGGAGCTCGCCAACGAGCAGTCCCGCCGGCAGCAGCGCGAGCAGGAATGGCTCGAGTACACGCGTGCGCTGGCCGAGCTCGCACCGAAGGCGGGCGTTTCGCCGCCGAGCTTTGCGACCGATGTCGGCACGGCCGAGATGCCGCCGGTTGCGCTGACCGCTCCGCCGGACCCGGCCATCGCGGCCCGCGCCGAGCGCGACGCTCAGATCCTGCGGCGCATGCAGGCGCTGCTGATCGCGGACTCGGTGCAGGGACTCGATGCGCTGGAGCTGGGCACGCTGCAGGATGGCTTCACGGGTCCGGTCGTCTTCCGCGCGCTGGATGATGAAGGCCGGCCGGTCGGCAGCATCTGCGCCGAAAAGCTGGAGCTGGAGGGCAGCCGCGCGGCGCGCACGCTGACCTTCGTGTTTTCGCAGGGCTACCATCGCCGCGGCGAGCTGCGTACGCCATTTCCCGGCACGGGCGTGCTGAGAGTCGAACTGCCGGAGGTTGATCCCACGCCGTGGATCGAGTCGCTGCCCGAGCTGTTCGCCAAGGCGCGGCCGCGCGAGCGGGTGGATGATGCTCTGCACGATCTCACGAAGCTGCGCGTGGCCCTAAACCTGCAGCTGCGCGAGGATGCGGCCGCCGGCTACTGGCGTCTTGCAAGCCTCGAAGGGGTGATGGGGGGCACGCTGCGCGAGGTGGTGCTCGACGGCTTCAGCTCGGAAGGGCAGTTGGAGCGCAAGCTGTTCGCGGATACCCTGCGCATCCTCGAGCGACCGCAGGGCGTCCTGCTCCTGCTCGAGTCGGGTGCTCAGCTGCGCGGCGACATCAAGACGCCCTTCCTCGAGGGCCGCTATCGCATCCACCTGCCGCGCCTCGACTGTGCCCGCCTGCGGGCTGCGGGCGTGCCCGTGCTGGAAGCGGACGGCTAGCCGAAAGGGTATAAATTCGCCCTGTGGATTCCGACTTGTTCCATGAGCGGGGCGAGGGTGCGCAGCCGCAGGCCTTCGGCGGTCGCGTTCTGAGCGTGCGCGAGCTGACGCGCGCGGTCCACAAGAGCCTGGAAGGTCTGGGGCGGCTGGCGATCGAGGGTGAGGTGACTCAGATCAAGCGCGCTGCGGCGGGCCACCTCTACTTCGACCTCAAGGATCTCGATGCCAAGGTTTCCTGCGCGATCTGGCGCAGCTCGCTCAGCACCGCAGTGCGCTTCGATCTCAAAGAAGGTGCGAAGGTCATCGCGCACGGCAAGCTGGATGTCTATGCGCCGCGCGGAACCTACTCCCTGATCGTGCAGCGCCTCGAGCAGAAAGGCATCGGTGAGCAGCTCGCGCGCCTCGAAGCGCTCAAGGCAGAGCTCAAGGCGCTGGGCTGGCTCGATCGCAAGCGTCCGCTGCCGGTCATGCCGCGGATGATCGGCCTGGTCACGAGCCGTGACACGGCCGCGCTGCAGGATTTTCTGCGTACGCGCAGTCTGCGCTGGCCGCTGTATCCGGTGCGGCTCGCGCACACGCCGGTGCAGGGCGCCGCGGCCGCGGCCGAGATCGCTCAGGCCATCCGGCGCATCGATGCTTCGGGTGTCGATGTGATCGTCCTCTGCCGGGGCGGCGGCTCGCTTGAGGATCTGTGGTGCTTCAACGAGCGCATCGTGGCCGAGGCAATCCACGCGGCCTCCGTGCCGGTCGTGACGGGGGTAGGGCATGAGACCGACACCACGCTGGCGGATCTGGTCGCGGATCTGCGCGCCCACACGCCTACGGATGCCGCGCAGACGGTGATTCCGGATCGCGCGCGGCTGCTGGTCGAACTCGAGCGCGGCTGGCAGCATCTGGAGACCGCGCTGGAGCATGCGCTGGAGCGCCGCGAAGAGCGCCTGGTGCGCATCGGCGGTCGTCTGGGTTCCAGCCTGCAGGCGCGGCTGGAGCGCGCCGGCACGGTTCTGGCCCGCGGCGCCGCCCGCTTGGAGCGCCAGAATCCGAGCCTGCGGCTGGCCCAGCAGCGTGCGCGTCTGGAGCAGCTGGGACTGCGGCTTTCGCGCGCGGCTGCGCTCCTGTGCGAGCCTGCGCAGCGCCGACTGGCCCTGTGCGAGGCCACGCTGCAGGCCACCTCGCCGTTTCGCGTGCTGGAACGCGGCTATTCGATCACGCGCACGCTTGATGGCAGCGTGCTCAAGAGCGCCGAGCAGGCTGCGCCCGGCACGCCGATCGAGACGATTCTGCACAAGGGTCGCCTGATCGCACGCGTGGAGGAGCAGCGGTGAGCGTCGAGCCTGCACGCGTGTTCGCCGTGATCGCCAACTGGAACGGCGGCGATGACAATCAGGAGTGCATCGCTTCGCTGCTGCGCGCGGGGCTGGAGCCCGAGCACATCGTGTTCGTCGACAACGGCAGCCGTGACGGCTCGCTGGCGCGCGTGGCGGAGCGGTTTCCGCGCGTGCGGCGCATCGAGAATCCGGACAATCGCGGCTTCGGCGAGGCCAGCAATCAGGGCGCCGCGCTGGCGCTGGGGGCGGGCGCGGAGGCCGTGTTTTTCGTCAACAACGATCTGGTGGTGGAGCCGGGCACGCTGCGGGAGCTGTGCGAGCGCCTCGACGCGGATCCGCGGCGAGGCATCGTCGGACCGCGCGTGCTCTACAAGGATGAGCCGCAGCTGGTGTGGTGCGCAGGCGGCAAG
>Ga0209668_10000219_pt1 | contig 24411 bp, 18 predicted proteins | sample FrelakmetPLP11PL_FD_187150 | JGI IMG/M metagenome (GOLD analysis project Ga0209668, IMG submission 187150) | Freshwater lake sediment microbial communities from the University of Notre Dame, USA, for methane emissions studies - PLP11 PL (SPAdes)... | ecosystem: Environmental > Aquatic >...
GCCATCCGCCGGCCTCGGGCGGGCCCAGGCCCAGCTCCCCGTCCCGCCGCCCGCCGACGCTGCCCCGCCGATCCCGCCGCAGGCGGCGCCCGGGATTCGCACCATCGTGATCGACCCCGGGCACGGCGGCGACGAACTGGGCACACGCGGATCCAAAGGCACGCTCGAGAAGGACCTGACCCTCGACGTGGCGCGCCGTTTGAGAAGCCTTGTCGAGAGCAGGCTTGGCGTCCGCGTGATCCTCACCCGAGACGACGACCGGCTCGTGCCCCTGGATGAGCGGGCATCGATCGCCAACAACAACAAGGCCGACATCCTCATCAGTCTCCACGCCAACGCGTCCACGAACAGCGACGCCAAGGGAGCCGAGGTCTTCTACCTCAGTCTGGACGGGCTGAGCGACGAAGCCCGGAAGATGGCCGAGAGCCCACAGAGCAAGCCGCTGCCGACTTTCGGCGGCGGGTCCCGCGACATCGATCTGATTCTCTGGGACATGGCCCAGGCGAGACATGTGGCCGAGTCGTCGGTCTTCGCGGGCGTCGTCGAAGAGGAACTGCGCCGCCGCGTGGAGATGAGCGCGCGCCCGATCCAGCCGGCGCCGTTCCGCGTGCTCGTCGCCGCCAACATGCCGGCCGTGCTGGTCGAGATGGCGTTCCTCAGCAATCCGCAGCAGGAAACACAGCTGGCATCCGACGAGTTCAAGAACGGTGTCGTGCAGTCGCTGTACGACGCCATCCTCCGGTACCGCGCACGCGTCGAGGCCCAGGCGGCTGGCCGCCGGTAGCGTCATGGCCGTCACGACTCGACTTGTCGCGCTGACCGTGGTCACCATTGCCGCCGTGGGCGTCGCCACCTGGGCGACGGTCCGCTACCTGGCGCCGCCGCGCGGCGCGGCGGCACCGCCCGCAGCCGCCGTCGTGGCGGGCGCCGACAAGCGTGGCGCCGAGACGCGGCGGATCAAGGCCACCTTGTTCTATATCGCCGCCGACGGAATGCGTCTCGCCACGGCCGAGCGCGACGTTGCGTTCGGAGAGGGCCCGTCCGAGCAGGGCAAGCGGATCATCGAGGCGCTGCTCGATCCGGCTCCGGCCGGCCTCGCGTCCGCGATGCCTCCCGGCACGACGCTGCGTGGGTTGTACGTAGGCCAGCACGGCGACGCGTATGTCGATTTTGGCGACACGCTGCGCTCGAATCACCCCGGGGGATCGCAGAACGAGATCCTGACGGTCTACGCCATCGTGGCCGCCCTTACCGTGAACCTGCCGGCCATCACGTCCGTGCAGATTCTGATCGACGGCCACGAAGTCGACTCCCTTGCGGGGCACGTCGACCTGCGCCGCCCGCTACCGAACGCCAGACAATGGATGGAGAAAGGGACGTCATGACACGGAGCGACAACAGGGGCGCCGCGATGCTGCGGCCCGTCACGGTGACGCCGCAGTTCCTCGTGCACCCTGAAGGGTCGGTACTGATCGAAGCGGGCCGGACGAAGGTGATCTGTACGGCCAGCATCGAGGATCGCGTGCCGCCCTTCCTTCGCAACAGCGGCAAGGGCTGGGTGACGGCCGAGTACGGTATGCTGCCGCGCGCCACCACCACGCGCTCGACGCGCGAGGCTTCGTCCGGCAAGGTCGGCGGCCGCACGCAGGAGATCCAGCGCCTGATCGGCCGTTCCCTGCGCGCCGTCACACGCCTGGACGAACTGGGCGAGCGCACCGTCTGGATCGACTGCGACGTGATCCAGGCCGATGGCGGCACGCGCACGGCGTCGATTACCGGCAGCTACGTGGCGCTCGTGCTGGCCCTGCGGACACTCGTGCAACGGGGCGTGCTGTCGCACGTGCCGGTCCCCGACCATGTCGCCGCCATCAGTGTCGGGATCGTGGACGGTGTGCCGTTGCTCGACCTGGCCTACGACGAAGACTCCCGCGCCGACGTCGATATGAACGTCGTCAAGACCTCTGACGGGCGGTACATCGAAATCCAGGGGACCGCGGAAACGACGCCCTTCGGCCGGGATCGGCTGAACGACCTGCTCGACCTGGCCGACGCCGGGATCGCGGAACTCGTCGCGCTGCAAAAGCAGGTGCTCGGGTAGGTGCATGCGCCCATGCGACTGCTGGTGGCCACGACCAACCCCAACAAACTGCGCGAAATCCGCGCCATCATGGTCGGCGTCGACATCGCGCTGGTCGGCCTGGACGAGTTCCCGCCGATCGCGGAGCCGGAGGAGACCGGGCGCACCTTCGAGGAGAATGCCCGGCAGAAGGCCGTCTACTACTCGACCCGGCTCGGCGTACAGGCTGTTGCCGAGGACTCAGGCCTCGAGATCGACGGGCTCGGCGGAGAGCCGGGGGTCCACTCCGCTCGGTACGGCGGCGCGGCGGCCGACACCTACGCGCAGAAGTTCGCGCTCGTGTACGCGGGCCTGCGCGAGCGCGACGCGCTCCGAAGCCCCGCGCGGTTCGTCTGCGCGCTGGCCGTGGCCGAGGGCGCGTGCATCCTCTTCGAAGCGCGCGGCACGATCGAAGGCAACATCCATGATGCGCCTCTCGGCGGGGGCGGGTTCGGCTACGATCCGATCTTCTTCTACCCGCCGCTCGGGCGGACGCTGGCGCAGTTGGCGGAGCACGAGAAAGCGCGCGTGAGCCATCGCGGCGAGGCGTTCCGGCAGTTGCGCGCGCACCTCGTCTCTCATCCTTCGCTGCTCCAGCCATGACCCGGGCTGACGAGGCCGGCGGCGCAACGCCTCAGACTCCAACATCCGTGCGCCTCGACGTGTGGCTCGATGTCGCATGCCTGTTCAAGACTCGGTCCGAGGCGCAGAAGGCCTGTCGCGGCGGCAAGGTAGAGGTGAACGGCCAGGGAGCGAAGCCGCACCGGGTGCTGCACGCGGGCGATCAGTTGCGCATCACGCGCGCCGCCGGCCGCAGGCAGCTTGTGACGGTCAAGACCCTCACCGAGCATCATCTGCCGAAGGTCGGCGCCCGTCTGCTGTACGACGACACCACGCCGCCGCCGAGCCCCGAGGAACTCGCCGTGCGCGAACTCGAGCGCCACTTCTGGAAGTCGCGGCTCAAGGCAACACCGCGCACGCCCGACCGCCGCGAGCGCCGGCGGCTCCGCAGCGCCAAAGAGGGAGAGGGGTAGGATTCGGGATTCGGGGTTCGGGGTTCGGACGATAGAATACAACGATGCGCACAGTCTCCCTTCTCGTTACCTCGCTTCTCGTCGCTTCGTTCGCTTTTGCGCAGACGCCGCCGGCATCGGTCGCCGGGTCCTGGGAAGGCACGCTCGATGCCATGGGCACCAAGCTCAGAATCGGCGTCGCCATCACACGACAGACTGATGGCACGTTGACCGCTACCATGGACAGCCCGGATCAGGGCGCCTACGGTCTGGCGCTGAGTGACGTCACGTTCGCGGAGGGCGTGCTGAAGTTCGCACTCAAGGCCGCTAGTGGCAGTTTCGAAGGGAAGATGAGCGACACGGGGACGGAGATCGCCGGCACGTGGACGCAGACGCTTTCGCTGCCGCTGATCCTGAAGAAGGTCGACAAGCTCGCCCGGCCCAATCGGCCGCAGGAGCCGAAACCGCCCTTCCCCTACCGCTCCGAAGATGTCACCGTCGCGAACGCGGCTGCGAACGTCACACTCGCCGGCACGCTGACTCTGCCGGAGGGCCGGGGTCCGTTCCCGGCGGTGGTGTTCATCACGGGCAGCGGTCCGCAGAACCGCAACGAGGAATTGCTCGGCCACAAGCCGTTTCTCGTGCTCGCCGATCATCTCGCCCGCCGGGGCATCGCCGCGCTCCGCTACGACGACCGCGGCATCGGGAAATCCACGGGCGACTTCGGCGCCGCAACCAGTGAGGATTTTGCCGGCGACGCGCTTGCGGCCTGGAGGTTCCTGGGCGCGCGCCGGGACATCGACCCGCGGCGCATCGGCCTGCTCGGCCACAGCGAAGGCGGGCTGATTGCGCCGATGCTGGCGGCCCGCACTCCGGGCATCGCCTTCGTCGTGATGCTGGCCGGCCCGGGAGTCACCGGTGAACAGATCATGCTGAAGCAGGCGGCCCTCATCATGAAGGCCAACGGCGCAACCGACGCCGCCATCGCCGCCAACACCGATCTGCAGAAGCAGATCTTCGCGGTTCTGCGCGAAGAAACCGCGACGACGCGAATCGTCGAGCGCCTCGGCGCCATCCCGGTTCCCGGCCCGAAAGAAGCGTCGGAGAGGCTCGTCAAGCAGTCGTCCTCGCCGTGGATGCGCTTCTTCGCGCTGTACGATCCGGCGCCCGCCCTGGCGAAGGTCACGTGCCCCGTGCTCGCGGTAGCTGGCGAGCTCGACCTGCAGGTGCCGGTCGATCAGAACCTCCCCATCATCGAGGAGGCGTTGAAGAAAGGCGGCAACAAGGACTACTCGGTAGTCCGCCTGATGGGGCTGAACCACCTTCTCCAGACCTGCAAGACCGGCGCACCCGGCGAGTACGCGCAGATCGAGGAAACGATGTCACCCATCGCGCTCGACACGATTGCGGCGTGGATCCGGAAGCGGACCGGCCTCGACAGGTAGGCGCGGCCCGCAGACTACTTCGCCGGCTTCTTCTCCGCCTTCAGGTACTTGTCGTACCACGCCAGGATGCGCTGTTCGAAGTCGACGCTCTCCGCTACGCTGTTCGGAGGACGGTGGGCGCCGTTGGCGTAGCGCACCCATTCGACGTCCTTCCCCAGCCTCCGCAACGCGTAATAGATCTCGCGCGACTGGCTCGCTGGCACGTTCGGGTCCTGGTCGCCGGTGATGCACAGCAGCGGCGTCGTGATGCGGTCCGCGTGCAGGATGGCCGAGTGGTCGAGGTACCGCTCGGGGTACTCCCAGAGCGTGCCGCCAATCCGGTCCTGGCTCTTCTCGGGTGCATGGGTATTGCGCACGCCCAGGCGCGGGCTGTCCGTGTAGAAGCTGACCATGTCCACCTTGCCCGAGATGTTGATCGCAGCCTTGAAGCGGTCCGTCTGCGTCAGCAGCAGCACCGTCGCGTAGCCGCCGTAGCTCGTGCCGTGGACCCCAAGCTTATCGGGATCGGCAATCCCCATTTCGATCAGCCTGTTGGCCGCGGCCGTCACGCCTTTCACCCACGATTCGCCCGGACGCCCCACGACGAGGTTCACCGACGGGTGAAACACCGCGTAGCCGTGGTTCGCGAGGAACGCCGCCCGCCCGTTGAACCCGTTGTCGAAGAACGTCTCGTAAATCTCGAAGACGGTCGGATAGCGCGTGCCCTTCTCGTAGCCCACCGGGTAGCGAAGCACGCCGTACATCACCTTTCCATCGGCGTCGCGATAAGTGACGAGTTCGGATGGCGGCAGCTTCTTCGCGGCGATCCATGGATTCAGGTCCGTCAGCTTTCTGACCGCTGAAAAGTCTGCCGGCGCGACGTGCAGATCGGCTGGACGGTCACCGTCGGACATCGAGAAGAGGAACTGCCGTCCGTCGCGGGACTGGCGGAACCCCGAGTACAGCTTCGTGTCCTTCACGAGGGGTGTCAGCGCCTTCGTGGCCACGTCGAGGCGCACGAGCCCCCGCTCCCAGCGATCGCGCTCGGACCAGGTCAGGTACACGGCCTGTCCATCCGGGCTCCAGTCCAGCGCCTCCACGCGCGGGTTCTTCTCTTCGTCATCGTTCAGCGTCAGGACCTGCTCGCGGGCCGCGCTGACGGCGTCGACGGCGTACCAGCCCTTCTTGCTGGTGATCAGCAACCGCTTGCCGTCACGCGCCAGGGGACCCACCGAGAAGCTCTCCGGCTCGTCCTTCGCCGCCTTGGGGTCTTTCGCGGCATCTTTCTCCACATCGTCGGCTGGTTTCTCGCCGTCTTTCTTTGCCGGCCGAGGCGTCAGGCTCCGCGGCCGGGCCTCGTCGATGCGCTGCACGAACACTTCACCTTTCTTCGCATAGGCGAAGGTCCGGCCGTCGTCCGACCACCGCAGCGTCAGGCCCTTCAGGTCCCTGGCCTCGGCGATCGTCTTCGGCTCGCCGCCGGCCGCCTGCACGAGGCGCAGGGCGTTGTCCGTGCCGCCGATCACGTCGTAGTCGGTCTTCCCCGTCACGTCTTCCTGGAACGTGATGAACGTGCCATCGCGCGCGACCGCGTAGGAGGACAGCTTCCGCTCGTGCAGGATCGTGCGCGCTTGCCCCGTCGCCACATCCACGTCGGCGATGGACCTCCAGCGGGCCGCTCGACCAAGGTCGTCCCATTCCAGGAACGGGTCCTTCGACGACTGCACGATGATCGGGCCCTCCGTCAGCGCCGCGAAGCGCGCGCGGGCCTCGGCATCCCGCTGCCTCGTCCGCAGTGACACGACGACGCGTGAATCGTCGGCGGACCACACCAGGCCGGAGTTCACGGCGATCTGCGTGTCGCCCTTGATCACTACGTCACGCACTACTGCGCGATCGGCGTCCCAGACGCGCAGGCGCACCGCCGGGTCCGCGGCCGACCCGGCCCTGACTACCTGGAGGAAGGCGAGGCGAGATCCGTCGTGCGACCAGGCAGCCTGCCGGATGTCCGCGAGGTCTGGAAGCACCTCCCGGATGACGCCCGATCCTGTGTCGATCGCCACCAACCGGACCGCGGCCGGCGACACGTAACTGGGATCGCCGTAGCGGCGATGGTTCGTCTCGGCATTGTCGAAGGTCCGTCGTGTCGTCACCGCCACGCGACGGCCATCGTCGCTCACATCCAGCACCGAGGCCGTCGCAACCTTCAGCATGTCCTCGGCCGTCAGCGGAGCCTGCGCGCCGCCTCCCGCCACCTGCGCACCCGGTCGCGCGCCAACGACCAGCACGAGTCCCACCGACAGCGCCAGCATCCGATGCGTCACGGGCCACCCTCCGTCCTGGGCGGCGAGTATAGCAGCCCGTCGATCGTAGACACGACGGATCGTGTATTCTGCGAAGACACAAGGAGCATCCGCCCATGGTCGAAACCCGCAGGACCCGTGTGCGCCCGCTGGCGGCGCTTGGCATCGCTACCATTGTCGCGACGTGGGGTCTGGCGGGCATGACGGCGGCGCCGCGCGTCGACCCGAGCCTCTACGCCGGCCTTCGCTGGCGCAACATCGGGCCGTTTCGCGGCGGGCGCGTCAACGCGGTCGCCGGCGTGCCCGGCCAGCCCGTCTTCTACTTCGGCTCGGTGGGAGGCGGGGTGTGGAAGTCGATGAACGCCGGCCGGACGTGGGCGCCCATCTTCGACTCCCAGCCCATCGGGTCGATTGGCGCCATCGGGATCGCGCCGTCGAACGCCGATGTGATTTACGTCGGCACGGGCGAGGCTGACATGCGCTCGCAGATTTCGTACGGCAACGGGATGTACAAGTCCGTCGACGCCGGAAAGACGTGGGCCCACCTCGGCCTGGAGGGCACGCGCCAGATCGGCCGCGTGATCGTCGATCCGAAGAACCCGGACATCGTGTTTGTCGCCGCCCTCGGCCACGTGTACGGCCCGAACCCCGATCGTGGCGTGTTCCGCTCGCGTGACGGCGGCAAGACGTGGCAGAAGGTGCTGTTCAAGAACGATAACGTCGGGGCGATAGACCTGGCGATCGACCCCGTCAACTCGAAAGTGGTCTATGCAAGCCTCTGGAACACGCGGAGGCCGCCATGGAGCATCTACCCGCCGTCGTACGGCCCCGGCAGTGGCCTCTTCAAGTCGGCGGACGGCGGCACGACCTGGCAGCCGTTGACCGGCGGTCTGCCCGGCGCCGGGCTCGGTCGGATTGGCATCGCGATCGCTCCCACCGACGCCAGGCGCGTCTACGCGATCGTCGATGCCAAGGACGGCGGCCTGTTCCGGTCGGACGACGCCGGCGCGACGTGGACGAAGATCTCCGGCGACAATCGCATCTGGGGACGCGGCTGGTACTTCTGCAAGGTGACCGTCGATCCGAAGAACGCGGCCGTCGTGTACGTGATGAATACCGCCATGTACCGGTCACGTGACGCCGGCAAGACGTGGACGGCCATCAAGGGCGCGCCCGGGGGCGACGACTACCACCAGCTCTGGATCGATCCGGCCGACCCGAGGCGAATGATCGTGGCCAGCGACCAGGGCGCCGTCGTGAGCCTGGACGATGCCGCCACGTGGAGTTCCTGGTACAACCAGTCCATCGCCCAGCTCTACCACGTGGCGCCCGACTTCCGCTTCCCCTACTGGGTGACCGGCGCGCAGCAGGACAGCGGCGCCATCGGCACGCCCACCCGCTCGGCACGCGCATCGATCACGTGGCGCGACTGGGCGGCCCTTTGTGCCGGCGGCGAGTCAGGCTACACGGCTCCCGACCCGCTGCATCCGGAGATCCTCTTCGGCGGCACCGTCACGCGCTGCAACGTGGTCACCGGCGAAACCACGAACGTGTCGCCAGAGCGCGGCATGGCGGAACCCGCCCGCCACACGTGGACGCTGCCGCTGGTCTTCTCACAGGCGGACCCGCGCGCGCTCTACTTCAGCAACCAGTTCCTCTTCAAGACGACGAACGGCGGCGAGAGCTGGACCACCATCAGCCCGGACCTGACGCGCGAGGACCCCGGCGTGCCGCCCAATCTGGACGAGGCGACGGCAGCCGACGCGCCCCAGGACAAGCGCCGCGGCGTGATCTACACCATCGCGCCCTCGCCACTGCGCGCGCAGACGATCTGGGTGGGTACCGACGATGGCTACGTCCACGTGACCACTGACGACGGGCGTACTTGGAAGAACGTGACGCCGCCGGCGATCACCGCCTGGAGCAAGGTGGTCATGATGGACGCCTCGCACTTCGACGTGAACACCGCGTACGCCGCCGTTGACCGTCATCGCCTCGAAGACAACGAGCCCTACGTCTATCGCACGCGCGACGGCGGCAAGACCTGGCAGAGCATCACCAGCGGCTTGCCGCCTGGCGTCTACATGCAGACCGTCAGGGAGGACCCGGAGCGACGCGGCCTTCTGTTTGCCGGCACCGAACTGGGCGTGTTCGTATCGTTCAACGACGGCGACGAGTGGCAGTCGCTCCAGCTCAATCTCCCCGCCGTGTCCATGCGCGACCTGGCGGTTAAGGGCGACGACCTCGTCGTCGCCACCCACGGCCGCGGGTTCTGGGTGCTGGACGCCATGACAGCGCTGCGCCAGATTACGGACGAGGTCGTTCAGTCCCGCGCGTACCTGTTCAGGCCAGCCGATGCCACCGCGATGCCGGCGCCAAGCGAGAACGGCACGCCGATTCCCCGCGACGAGGCGTACGCCGACAATCCGCCGTACGGCGCGATCATCGACTACCACCTCAGGGCCGAGGCGTCCGGTCCTGTCACGATCGAGATTCTCGATCCGGCTGGCGGGACCATTCGGCGGTACTCAAGCGACGATACCCTTCCGGTCGTCAATCCCGACACCCTCAGCGTCCCAGTGTCGTGGGCGGCAACGCCACAGCGCCTGTCAGCGGCCGCGGGCATGCATCGGTGGGTGTGGGACTTGCGGCCCGCGCCAGCCGGGGGTGGCCAGGGGCGTCAGGGCGGTGCTGGGGCAGGCGCTCCGGGGGCGGCAGGCGCCCAGACGCCGGTCGGCGGCGGCGGCCGCGCGGCTGCCGCCGGTCCTGGCGGCGGCGGAGGTGGCGGATTCGGACGCGGCGGGGGGTCACTGGCGCTGCCCGCCACTTACTCGGTGAAACTCACGGTCGACGGCAGGAGCTACACGCAGCCCCTTACCGTGAAGCGCGACCCGCGCAAAGAATAGACAGCAAAGGGTGAACGATGTTGCTCACGGCCATGCTCGTCTTCGTATCGACCCTCGCCTCACAGGCCGCGTCGCCGCCCCACGCCGCACCGCCGCCCCAGGCCGCACCGCCGCCCCAGGCCGCACCGCCGCCCCAGGCCGCACCGCCGCCCCAGGCCGCACCGCCGTCCCAGGCCGCGCCTGCCGTGAAAGACGTGACGGCCCAGACGCGGCGCTACTTCGACGCGGTGAGGCGCAATGACGCGGCCGAGTTGGACGGGATCTTCTCGCCCGACTACGTCGAGGTTTCTCCGCTGGGCCAGGTGGACAAGCGGGCCCAGGTCGTCGGGTTCTATCAGGTGGCCTCGCGCGCGCAAACCGGTCAGCCCTCTGAACTCGCGGATGTGACCGTGGACGACCTGGTGGTCAGTGTGTACGGCGACGTCGCTGTCGTGATTGCGGGGGAATCATTCAAGATGAGCGTGGCCGGGAAACCCGTGGCACGGCCCGTGCGGTCCACCCTCGTGTGGCACAGGCGGGCCGGCGTGTGGACGCTGGTCGCATCCCATCACACCGCCATCCGCCCGCCGGTCGCTCCCGGCAAGTCGGTCGAACGTTAGAGGAGGTTCAGATGGAACGACACGTACTGGAGGCCATCCGCGACATGATCGCGTCTCACCGCGTCCTGGGTCTGGCCGTCATCGTCGACGGTGATCCTGAGGCGAGCCTGCTGCCGTACGCCATGCGGCCGGACTTCGGAGCCGTGTACGTCCAGGCATCCGGCCTGGCCCGGCACTCCCGCGGGCTGCAGCCGGGCGCGCACGTGGGGATCCTGTTCCATGAATCCGAAACGCCGGACGGCGACCCGCTCCAGACGCCTCGGATGACCGTTCAGGCCACCGTGACCGTCCTCGATCGGGACAGCGACGCGTTCGCCGCGGCCCGCGACATCTTCGTCGCGCGGTTACCCGGCGCCGAGATGACGCTGAGCCTGGGCGACTTCAACCTGTACGAGTTGCAGTTCGGACGGGGGCGCTATGTCGCCGGGTTCGCACAGGCCTTCAACCTCGGCCCGGACACGTTCAAGGACGTCGCCGCCCTGAAGGCGCACTGACGCGACTAGTCTTTCACTCTGACCGCCGCCCAGGGGATCTCGCCCATCGGACCGGACATCACACCGGCCAGCGATCCGTCTGCGGCCAGCTTCGCGGAAAACGAGAGCTGCATCGACCCGTTGGGGCTTTCGAAGGAGATCCCGAAGGTCAGCGTCCCGTCCACGAACTGGCCCTCCAGCGCGGTCTCACCCTGCGGGCCGGCGAGCGTGCCGGTCACCTTCGTGCCATCCTGCTTCATCACGAGGGCGACGGTCATCGGGCCCTGGGGCGTCTCGATCGACAGGCTCCATTTGCCGGTCACGTTGGCGGCAGCCTGGCCGTCCTTCTTGGGTTCCTGTGCGGCGTGGGACGCATGGACGGCCTGGGCCGCCGTGGCCAGGGTGAACAACACCACCGCGAACATCGTCAACTTCTTCATGGTGCTCCTCGAGGCGGCCGCTGAAGCGGGGCACGCCGACGCAGTGTTTCTCTCAGAGCGGTAGCCTAACACGAAACCCCGGCCCGGCCGGTGCTACCGCCACGCTTGACCCCTAGCGCGGAGATTCGGTAACATACCGACCGGTAGGTATATACACGCCGCAGTGACTCCGATGCGATCTTCCAAGCCCGTTCGACGCCGCCGCCTGCGGCCCGCGCCGCCCGACCCCACGTCCCGCAGCCGCCTGCTGCAGGCCGCGGTGGAGATCTTCGAGCGCAAGGGCTATGCGGCGACGTCCGTCCGCGAGATCGTGGAACACGCGGGCGTCACCAAGCCAGCGCTGTACTATCACTTCCGCAGCAAGGAAGGCATCCTGATCGCCGCCCTCGAGCTGGCCGTCGGGGAACTCGAGACCATCCTCAGCGAGGCGATCCACTCCACCGGCGGCGCGCGCGTGCGCCTCACACGGCTCTGCGTGCGGGTGATGGACACCACGCGGTCGAAATCCTCCCTCGTGCGCGTGGCCCACGCTGTCTACTTCGGTCCCAGCGGGGCGGGACCGCCCTTCGATTTCCAGGTGTTCGACCGACTCCTCCGCGGGGGACTCCGGCAGATCGTCGAGGCCGGCGTCGCCGCCGGAGAGATTCGGCGCGCCGCCGCAGCCGACGCGATCCTGGCGGTGGCGTCCGTGCTGATGCTGGGTGTCGATCAGCATGCCGACGGACGGCGGGACGCCCTCGACCACAAGGGCGTGCAACGGCTCATCAATATTGTCTTTGACGGTATCGCGGCGGCTCCTCGTCTCGTGAAGGGATCATCGTCATCATGAAATCTCGATCTGTGGCCTGGCGTTCTGTTCTCGCCGCTGCCGCGCTGGCGGCGGCCGCGTGCTCGGGCTCGTCCCAGCCCTCCCCGGCGGCCGCGGCGCCGGCGGCCGGCCGGCCTCCGGTGGCCGTGTCGGTGGCGCCCGTCGGCCTGGCGGTCTTCCAGGAAAGCGTGGAGATTGTCGGGTCGCTCCAGCCGAAGTTCTTTGCCGACGTGAAGTCGGAAGTGACCGGCACGGTGACGGCGGTCTACGTGACCGAGTGGGTGCCCGTACGCAAGGGCGACCGGCTCGCGCAGCTCGACACGAGCGAAACCGAGGCGGGCATCGCCGCGCTCAAGGCGATGGAGGCCCAGGCCCGCGTCGCCGAGTCGCGCGCGAAGCGGGAATACGAGCGCGCGCTGCAGCTCAAGCAGTACGGGCTTATCACGCCCCAGAACATGGACGATGCAAAGTCTGCCGTCGAGGCGGCGGAGGCCGCCACGGCGGCGGCCGGCGCCCAGACGCGGACCGCCGAGGCCAGGCTGGCCAAGTCGCAGCTCCGGTCGCCGATCGACGGCGTGGTGGCGCTGCGCGGCGTGAACGTCGGCGACCGCGTGGAGAACATGGGCGGCGGCGACCCGCTGTTCCGGATCGTGGACAACCGCCTGCTGGACCTCACGGTGTCGGTGCCCTCGTCTCGCCTGGCGTCGGTGCGAATCGGCCAGGTGCTCGAATTCACGACCGATGCGCTGCCGGGCCGGACCTTCACCGGCAAGGTGATGTTCATCAACCCCGCGATCGACGCGGCAAGCCGGTCGGCAAGGGTCGTGGTAGAAGTTCCGAACCGGGACGGCCAGCTCAAGGGCGGCGCGTTCGTCAAGGGCCGCGTCGTCGTCGCCACGCGAGCCGACGTGTTGCAGGTCCCTCGGGAGGCGCTGCTCAACTGGAACGTTGAACAGCAGACGGCTGAGGTGTTCGTCGTCCGCGGCGATCAGGCCGACAAGCGCACGGTGAAGACCGGCACGTCGAACGGCATCGCGGTCGAGGTCATCTCCGGGCTGCAGGCGGGTGACCAGGTCGTCACGCGCGGCGGGTTCGCCCTCCAGGCCGGCGACAAGGTGGCGGTCGCCAAGGGCGAGGGGGCGTAGCGATGTTCCTCTCGAACCTCTCCATCAAGCGGCCGGTCGTGGCCACGGTGATGATGCTCACCCTGGTGACGCTGGGGATCTTCTCCTGGCGTCGGCTGTCGATCGACATGATGCCGGACGTCGAGATCCCGGTGCTGTCTATCATCGCCGAGTTCCCCGGGGCCTCGCCGGAAACGGTCGAGCGCGAGGTCAGCAAGAAGATCGAAGAGGCCATCAACCCGATTTCCGGCGTCAAGCACGTCAACTCGATTTCCCGCGAAGGCCTCTCCTCGGTCGTCGTCGAGTTCAACCTCGAAGTGAAGATCAACGACGTGTCCCAGGAGGCGCGGGCGAAGATCAACGCCATCCGCCGCGAGCTGCCGGAGGGCATGAAGGAACCGGTTATCCAGAAGTTCGACTTCGGCGCAATGCCGGTCATCTCCCTCGCCGTGCGCTCCGGGACGCTGCCGCCCCGCGAGTTGACGACGCTGGCCGATCGCAAGATCAAGCGGCGCCTGGAGAGCATCCCCGGCGTGGCCCGGGCGAAACTGGTGGGATCGTCGAAACGCGAGGTCACCGTGAACCTCGACCCGGCGCGCCTCTCGGCCCTGGGCATGGGCGTGGACGAGGTGGTGGCCGGCCTCGCGTCCGAAAATATCAACACGCCCCTCGGCCGGCTGACGCAGGGCGCCACCGAGATGCCGCTGCGCATCTCGGGAAAGCCCCGGCAGACCGACGGATTCGCCGCCATGGTCATCGGCCGGCGCGGCACCGAGCCGATCCGGCTCTCCGACGTCGCGACCATCCAGGACACCGTCGAGGAGCAGCGTTCGCTGGCGCTCATCAATGGCGAGCCTGCGGTCGCCATCGACATCACCAAGCAGACAAAGGCCAACACGGTGGCCGTCGTGGACGCCGTCCGCAAGGCCGTTGACGAACTCCGCCCAGCGTTGCCGCCAGGCACGGAGATTCAGATCGTGCGCGACACCTCGGTGTTCATCCGCGAGTCGGTCTCCGACGTACAGATGACGCTGGTGCTCGGCGGTCTCCTCACCATTGTCATCGTCTTCCTCTTCCTCAACTCGTGGCGCTCGACGGTGATCACGGGCCTCACCCTCCCCATCTCCGTCATCTCGTCGTTCATCGTCATGTACTTCCTCAACATGACGCTCAACACGCTCACCCTGATGGCGCTGTCGCTCGCCATCGGGCTGCTCATCGACGATGCCATCGTCGTCCGGGAGAACATCGTCCGCCACCTCGAACATGGACAGGATCACTTCGAGGCGGCGCGGGAGGGCACGAACGAGATCGGCCTGGCCGTGCTGGCGACGTCCATGTCGATCATCGCGGTGTTCGTGCCCGTAGCGTTCATGAAGGGCATCATCGGCCGTTTCTTCTTCCAGTTCGGCCTGACCGTCGCGTTCGCCGTGCTGGTGTCGCTGTTCGTGTCCTTCACCCTCGACCCGATGCTGTCGTCGCGCTGGCACGATCCCGACATCCTGCGGCAGGGAAAGCGAAGCTGGTGGCACCGCGCCCTGGACCGGTTCAACGACGGATTCGAGCGGATGGCGGACGGATACAAGCGCTTGATCGCCTGGTCGCTCGACCACCGCGTGACCGTCGTCGCCGTGGCGTTCCTCGCGTTCGCCGGGGGCCTCGGGTTATTCGCCACGCTGCAGGCCGAATTCATGACGCCGATGGACCAGGGCGAGCTCGTCATCAAGCTGAAGAGCGCGCCGGGGTCTTCGATCGCGGAGACGCGCGGGCGGCTGGAGCGGGTGCTGAAGGCCCTTGCCGAGTCGAAGGAGGTGCGTTACACCTACGCCTCCATAGGCTCCGGCGACGCCGATACCGTGCGCGACGCGATGGTGTTCGTGAAGCTCGTGCCCAAGGCGGAGCGCCCGATTGGGCTCCGCCAGTTCGCCCATGACGCGCGCCTGCGTCTGGAACAAATTCCGGGCGTCATCCTCTCTATCCAGGAAGACCCGGACGCCATGCAGAAGCCGCTGCAGGTGGCGGTGCAGGGCGACGACATCGCCACGCTGAAACAGTACGCGACGGAGGTGAAGCGCGCGCTCTACACCGTCCCGGGCATCGTCGACATCGAAGCGGCGATGGAACAGGACCTCCCCGAGTACCGCCTGATCGTCGATCGGGAGCGCGCCGCCGCATCCGGGCTCGGCAGCGGCGCCCTCGCGAATACCATCGGCGTGCTGGTCGGCGGCCAGACCGTGTCGACGTACGAGGACGAGGAGGGCGAGGCGGTCGACGTGCGTATGCGCCTGCCCCAGCCCCTGCGCGGCGACGTCCGGCAGGTCGGCGACCTGAAGATGTCCGTGCCGACGGCCGCCGGCATGGCACTCGTGCCCCTGGCCGATCTCGTCACCTTCACGCGCGCCACCTCGCCGGCCGAGATCGGCCGGCGCGACCTGTCCAGGCAGGTCGCCGTGGACGCAAACCTCGACAACCTGCCCCTGGGCACCGCCGGATCGCTCGCGATGGCGGCCACCGAGAAGATCGCCATGGCGCCGGGCTACAAGCTGGTGCTCGGCGGCGACACCGAGATGATGGTGGAGTCCTTCGGCTACCTGGCCGAGGCCCTGCTCCTCGCCGTGATCTTCGTCTACTTGATCCTCGCCGCCCAGTTCGAGTCGTTCATCGACCCCCTGGCCATCATGCTGGCGCTGCCGCTCTCGATTGTCGGCATGGCCGGCACGCTCGCGATCACCGGCGACACGATCAACATCATGTCGCTCATCGGGCTGATCATGCTGATGGGCCTCGTCACCAAGAACGCGATCCTCCTGATCGACTACACCAAGGTGCTGCGCGGGCGCGGCCTGGACCGGCGCACGGCGCTCATCACGGCCGGCCGGACCCGGCTGCGTCCGATTCTCATGACCACGTCGGCCATGATCTTCGGCATGCTGCCGCTCTTCTTCGCCCTCGGTGAAGGCGCCGAGTTCCGCGCGCCCATGGCCCGCGCCGTCGTCGGGGGCCTCATCACCTCGACGTTGCTGACGCTGATCGTGGTGCCCGTGGTCTACACGCTTCTCGACGACGTGGCCGCGTGGCTGTTCGGCGGACGCAAGAAGGTCGCGGCCATCGGCACGGCGGCGATGTCCCTGGCCATTGTGATCGCCACGGATCAGCCGGCGACGGCTCAACAGTACAGCGGCAGTGCGGCCGCAACCCCGGCCCGGTCCCTCGCGCTGCAAGTCGAGCAGGCCGCGAAGGCCGCAGCGCCGGCCGGCGTGAAGGTGCTGACGCTGGAGCAGGCGCTCGCCATCGCCGCGGCCCAGAACCGCGACATCCAGAAGGCCATCGAGTACAAGAACTGGGTCCAGGGACGGTACGTGCAGGAGCGTGCCGCGGCCCTGCCGCAGGGGACGTTCACGGCAAACGCCGCGCGCACCTACGACGATACCACGACCAAGTTGTTCAGCGGGTTCATGGGGGGCGGAGACTCAGGCTCAGGCGACGGCACGGACCTCGGCGAGATCTTCGGCGGACGCCAGGACGTCAGGAACGCGAACTTCGGCGTGACGCAGGTCGTGTTCACCTGGGGCCAGGTCGGCGCCGCGATCCGCGCCGCGAAGCTGGGATTCGAGTACAGCGACCAGCAGTTGCGCCGGTTCCGCCAGGCGGTCGTGAGGGACGTGACGACGGTGTTCTACAACGTCCTCGCGGCACGGGAACTGGTGCGGATCGCTGAAGAGAACCTGGCGCAGCGGACCAGGCGGCTCGACGAGGTGACCAAGCGCCAGTCTGCCGGCGCGGCCACCGACTATGACGTCCTCGCCGCCCAGGTCGATGTGGACAGCGCAAGGCCGTCGATCATCCGCACGCAGAACCTCGTGCTCGCAGCACGCGAGCGCCTGCGGTTCCTGCTCGCGGAGCCGCAGGAGGTGGACGCCGAGGGCACGCTCGCGACGCCGGCCGATCCGGTGCCGTCCTACGACGACCTGCTGGTCAAGGCCCTCCAGCACAGGCCGGAACTCGGCGAGGTCCACACGCAGCAGGGCATCTACAGTGAGCTGATCAAGATCGCCGCATCCGGGAACAAGCCCCGGGTGGACTTCTCCGCGAACTGGGGCAAGAGGAACCTGGGCCTGAAGACGATCTCCTCCACCGGCACGGCCTGGAACGCCGGCATCTACGCCACCGTGCCGATCTTCGACGGCTGGAGGACGAAGGGTCTGGTCGCCCAGGTCAAGAGCACCCTCACCAGCATCGACATCGACGAGCTGAAGCTGCGGGAAGGGATCACGCTCGAGGTGCGAACGGCCGTCGACAACGCCCGGGAGGCGGTGGCGCTGCTCAATGCGCTCTCCGGCCCGGTCACTCAGGCCGAACGGTTGCTCTCCCTCTCCGAGAAGGGTTACGAGCTCGGCGTGAAAACCAGGCTGGACGTGCAGGACGCGGAGCAGAACGTCAACGTGGCCCGCGCGAACCTGGCGTCGGCCCAGCGCGACTACCGCGTCGCGCGAGTGAATCTCGACTGGGTCGCCGGGACCCTCGACGGCGGCGTGCCGCCCGGGCCTTCAAAGTAGCCGGGGGGGATCCAGCCCCCCGGGCCGCGTCGCCTCAGCCGGGCGCAGACCGTCGCAGCCGAGGTGCGTCATCCACTGCGTCCGTCACCGCGCGCCCAGCACCTGGAACCGCGGGGTCGTGCTCCCTCAGGCCAGGTCGCGCTCCTCAATCGCGCGGTATCGCGGGCCGCCTGCCGGCGGCCTCACTCGTCGCCGCACCACGTAGTACAGCGCCGCGACGGCAAGCGCGATGCCGATGCCGATCATTTCGGCCCTCGTGGTCTGCGCCAGCAGCCACAGCACCGTGAGTGCGCCGAGCGCCGGGACGATCGGGCCGCCCGGCGCCCTGAACGCACCTGGCGGCAGCGCACGGGTCGCGCGCAACCTGAGTGCAGCGAGGCAGACGGCAAGGTACACCAGCAGCAGCGACACGCTGGCAATCACAGCCAGCGGCTTGAACGCGCCTGAGATCGCCAGGAGGCACGACGCCGCGGCGTAGGTGGCAATCGCGACGTGGGGCGTCCGGTAAGTCGGGTGCACCGCCCCGATCGCGGCCGGCAGCATCCGGTCCTCCGCCATGGGCAGGAACGACCGCGGCGTCGCCAGCAGGTCGCCACCCAACAGGCCGAGGGTGGCGAGCGCCGTGCACAGCAGGACGAGGCCCCGCCCCGCGGAACCGAACAGGATTTCGGCCACCTCGGCCAGCGGAGCCTGCCCGTGCTGCGTAATGGCCGGGCCGAGTACCCCCTGGCTCACCACCTGCACGGCAACGTAGAGCAGGATCAGGAAGGCGGTCCCGCCGAGCAGGCCCCGAGGAATCGTCCGCGCGGAATCCCGGATTTCACCGCTCGGGGTGACCGCGCTCTCGGCACCGCTGAAGGCGAAGAAGAGGACGAGAGACGCCTCGCCCACTTTCTCGATCGACGGCCAGGCTGACCATTGCAGTTCCTGCCAGTTCATGGCCAACGCCCCCGCCCCGATGATGAGCAGGAGCGGCAGCAGTTTGCCGGCCGTCGTCATGACGGCCAGCCTCGCGCCAAGACGCACGCCGAGGATGTTCACTGCCGCGAGGATGGCGTAGAGGATGATCAACGCGACGGCCCTGCCAGCGCCGTGCCCCAGCGCCGGCACGCCGCTGGAAGCGGTGTCGAGCAGGACGGTCGCGACCGCGGCATTCGACGCCACGCAGAAACCGATCGAAAAGACGACCCAGGCGACGAAGCCGGCCATCGGCCCGAAGGCATCCTCGATGTAGGCGACGGCGCCGCCCGACCGGGTCACCTGGCTGCCGATTTCCGCGAAGCAGGTGAGGACGAGCGCGATGGCCGCGCCGCACACGAGATAGGCCAGGATCGCGGCGGGGCCGAGGATGGCGGCGACGACGGCCGGCAGCGCGAAGATCCCGGCGCCCACCGACAGGTTCACGGCGTTGGCTCCGAGCGACCACGGGCCTATGGCCCGATTGAGGTGCTCGTCGGCGTGCGGGGCGGCGGCGGGCTCAGGCCTTGGCATCCTTGCGCCGGGTGGCCCAGTACTTCTTCATGCGCGCCGAGACGGCCTTGCGCTGGGCGGCGGTCCAGGGCTTCCTGGGTCTGTTGGCCCGTCCCTCGGCACGGTCCCGCCCTTCCGCGAGGATGAAACTGACCGGCAGCTCGTCGGGGTCGAAGCTGTCGCTCAAGTGAGGAAACAGGCCGATGAGCAGCTTGGCTTCGTGGATGATGTCGCTGAGCCGGGCCTCGGCTCCGCGCTTGGCAAGCTCGTAGAGGTGAGCGTCGTGTTTCTGTCTGGCCACGAATGACCTCCGTCTTCGGCAAGCTTACCAGAGACCGCACGTCATGGGGGCGCCGCGGCGCGCCGTGTTGCCACTCCGGCAGTCGCGGGCTACGACAATCCCTCGACGCGGGTTTGCAGGGCTTCCAGCTCGCCGCCGTATCGTTCGAGTTCAGTCTTCGCGGCCGCGAGTTTCCCACCCTCAGCCCGGACGAACCGTGAATACGGTGCGAGGCTGTCGCGGATACGTTGCACGCCGCGCCCCGTCTCGCGCTCGAACTGTGTCCGGATCGCGGCTGAGAGCCGCGTGCGCATCGCGGCCACCTTGTCGCGCATCTCCAGTTTCGCGCGGCGGCGCCGGGCCGGGATGATGAAGAACCCGATGGCGCCAACCACGCTCGCCATCACGAGGCCCGTGATGTCCGCCGCCGCCGTACTGGCCGCCATCGTCACAATCGCGCCGAGGCCGACCGCGCCGACCCCCGTCGCCGCAGCCGCCGCCACCGCGTTCCGCGCGCCTTCGGCCAGCGCCCGGGCCTCTGCCCCCTTGTCGTACGTCTCCACGACGCGCTGGGCCTCGTTGCCGACGGACTGGATCAGCCGCGCGCGGTCCGCGCGGAAGTGATCGCCGTCGCCGCCGACCATCCGGTCCCGGTAGGCCGCGCGCTGCGTCGCGAGGTGCGACGTCACCGCCTGCCACTGGCGCAGGTCCGCTTCGACGAGCCAGTCAATCAGGTCGTCCACGCCCCGTTCGATCGCGGCCGGCGCATCGCCCACGACGTCGCGCTCGAAACTCTCCTGGATGCGCGTCTTGTTGAGCAGGTCGACGATGCGCCCGATCCGCATCGTGTCGTCGAAGTACACCTGGCCGCGGCGATCCATCTCGAGAAGCACGTTGTCGATAGCGGCCATCCGAGGGGCAACGTCGCGCGCGAGGTCGGCCTCGTACTGCGCCAGCTGCCGTTCCACGTCGTCGAGCGTCGCGAAGTCGGCGGCGAGCACGTCCAGGCGCTCGGCCACCGTCTTCCGCTGCGTCTCGACCAGGTGCCGGCCAACGCCGATCGGGTTCAACAGCTTCAGGCGCAGGCGGCCCGCCTGGTCCAGCGTGTCCCGGATGAAGCGTTCCAGGGGCTCGAATCCGCTCGCAGCCCACAGGTCGGAGTGGCCCTGCTTTGCGCGCATGGCGGCGCGGGCGCTCACGGTGAAGATGGCCGGCGGCGCCCCGAACACCTTCTCGCTGTTCGTGGCCACGAAGCGCCGCACTTTCTCGAGGTCCTCAGCCTGTTCCAGAAGGTCCTGCTTGTTGATGACGACCACCACTTTCTTGCCCCAGGTGCGGATGCTCTCGAGGAACAGCCGCTCGGACTCGCTGAAGGGGCGATCGACGGAGGTCACGAACAGCACGACGTCGGCGCGCGGGACGAAGTGCGTCGTCAGGACCTCGTGCTCGCGGATCACGGCGTTGGTGCCCGGCGTGTCGACGATGTGGATGTCGCGGAGGAGCTCGATGGGCGCGGTGAGCAGCCGTGTGCGGCCTGGCGTCGCTTCGCTGGTCTCCGCCGGCCCGTACGTCAGGACGTTGATCTCGGCTGTCGTGGGCGTCACGCCTTCGGGGAGCATCTGACGGCCCAGCAGCGCGTTGATGAACGCGCTCTTTCCGGAGTTGAACTCGCCGACCACCACCAGCAGGAACAGTTCGTCGAGCTGCGCAGTAGACCGGCCGAGTTCCGCGACAACCTCGTCGTCCGCTCCCGATCGGGCAAGGGAGCTTCGCAGGTCGTTGAGAAGCGCGCGTTCGGCGGCCAGCACCTGCTGCTGCGCGTCGGACAATAGCGGGCCAAGCGTCATGGTCAACCGAGTATACAACCCGCGGGCCGGCCGTGTGGCGACTCAGGCGCGCGCGTTGATCCACGCCGCCATGTCGTCGTAGATCTCCTCGCGGTTCTTCTCGACAAACAGGTTGTGGAACGCGCCGTCGTAGCGCCGGTATGTCTTGTCCGCCACGCCCGCGCGCTCGAAGAACTCGAGACTGCTCCGCGGTGAGGTCAGCGTGTCGGCGGTGCCGTGCAGGATGAGCAGCGGCACGCGGAAGCCGGCGGCGCGATCGCGTGTGTCAGCGATGGCGGCAAGCAGTTCCGCGGCGATCCGGGGCGTCACCCGGGTCTGGTACAGGGGGTCCGCCACGTACGCGCGCTGCATTTCCGCGTCGCGGGTCAGATGCGACAGGTCGAGCTTCGGGTCAATCGGCAACACGGGAGCCAGCCGCGACAGCAGCGGCAGGATCGCGCGCAGGAACGGCGAGCCGCCGGTCTCCCCGAGCGCGGGGGCCAGCGCCAAGACGCCGCGGAGGCCGTCTGGCGCATGTGCAGCGTAGTTCGTCACGATCAGGCCGCCCAGGCTGATGCCGACGAGGAAGAGCGGAAGCGCCGGAGCCTCGGCGCCGACGAGGCGAACGAACTCTCCCAGGTCGCCGCGGAAGTCGCCCCATGTGTTGACGTACATGCGCCGGCCGCCCGACATGCCGTGCCCGCGAAGTTCCAGGCGCCGTACGGAGAACCCGCGCGCCGCCAGGGCCGACGCGGCCGTTACGTAGGGCACGCCGTCCACCTGGTCGCCAATCCCGTGCACCAGCACGATGCGCGCCCGCGGCGGAGACACGGGCTCGTCCGCCCGCACGCGGAGTTGAAGGCCGTCGACCGTCGTCATCGTGTTCATGCAGGCTCCCGCGGGCGGCTTCAGGGCGTCCGGAAGGAGACGGTGACCGCCGTCCCGTCGGGCACCGTCTGCGTGTCGACCGTCTTCCCCTCGCGCACCGTGTCGATGCGCAACTGCGTCCCCGCGCGCGTGACGACGACGTCGAACACGCAGCCGAACGCATGAACATCCCGGAGCGCCATTCGGTCCCACGTGCGGGGCAGGCGAGGCAAGGCCGAGAATGACTTGAGGCCGGCGGGTCGGATGCCGAACAGGCCTTCCGTGAATATCCGGCAGTAGAGTGCGCTCTCCGCCGCCAGGTGCCGCTGGTTGCCCTCGGGCCACGCCTCCACAGGGTACGGCACGTGATCGCCGAGGAGCCGGCGCGTCGAATACCGCGTCAGGAAGTCCATAGCGCGCGCCGTCTCGCCTGCGGCAAGCACGCCCCGCAGAGCGTAGAGGGTGGCGCGGTCCCAGAACGTCTTCTCGCCCGACTGGGAGGCCAGCCCATCGGCGGTCCAGAGAGCCGGTGAGAAGAGCGCGTCGATGGTGCCTGTCTTGCGATCGAAGATGCCCATCGTCAGGGGCACGCAGATCCAGGCGCGCAGCACGGCGTTGCCGTCGTAGTAGCGGTATGTGTCGAAGCCCTGCACCTCGGCGCCGAAGTGGCGCTCGATCGCGGCGTGCATGGCCTGAGCCTGCGACGCGTACTGATCCGACGGCTTCCCGAGTTCGCGGCCCAGCAGCACCGCCGAATTGAGCGCATCGAAGTAGAGCGAGGACGTGGACAGATTCGCCTTCCCCGCCGGGAAGCGGCCCTCGAGTTCGTCGCTGTCCGAGGCCACCACGCCAGCGGCGGTCACGTGGCGATGGCAGTATTCCAGGCACCACGCGACGAGCGGCCACAACTCCTCGGCCGTGGCCCTGTCTCCGTATGCGAGGGCGAAGCGCGCGGCGCCGTACGCGATCATCGCCATGTCGCCCCGGTCGCCCGCGCCGTTCCAGAAGCTCGTCCCTTCCGCGATGATGGAGCTCGGAATTGGCGTGTAGTCCGCGTTCAGGTACTTCGCAAAGAGCCGGAACGCGTTGATCGCGGCCTCGTTCGCCGTGGCGTCGCCCAGGAAAGGAAAGAACGGGTTGGCGTACTCGGCCTGGTCGTTGGCCCAGACAGCCGCGTAGTAGGCGCCGCCGCCGGGGCCGTGCATCAGGCCGCCTTTCGTGGCGAAGATGCTCTCGGTTGTCCGTACCTTCGCGAAGTTGAAGGCCGTGTTGAGGATCGGGTCCGGCGTCTCGAGCCTCAGCTTCAAGAAGAAGCCCTCGACTTGCGCGCGGCGCGCTCGCTCCTCCGCGTCCGCCTGCACGGCCTCCGGGAGCGCGCCTGCCTCCCGCGCGGTGAACACCAGGGCGAAAGTCACGCTCTCGCCAGGCCCGACGGTTTTCACGCCCGCATCGGGCACCTCGGACGTGATGACGTACTCGCCGGTCAGTCCACGAGCCGCGTTCGTCCGCGCCGTCTTCTCGGTGTGCTCCACTTCCACCGTTGTGGCGGCTGCGCTCCGGTTGGTAAACGTGTACTTCTCGATCAGGAACGGCTTGTCCGTCGACGGGAAGATGGTGCGCGTCAGTTCGATGTCGCCGCGATTCCCCAGCGTGCTGTCCACCGTGATCAGGCCCCGGTGGCGCAGACGCGTCACCACATCACGCGCGGGTCTCCCGCCCACGAACACGCGGGGCGACGCGTCCTCGCCGAAGGTGTAGCTGAGACTGGCGTGCGTGTCGTTCGGCAGTGTGCGGAGCCACGGAAAGACGACCTGCCGGGTGAGCGACAGGCTGCCGTTCGCCCGTACGCCATACGTGATGATGGCAGAAATCCTCCTGCCGCTCATCTCGATCTGGTCCTGGTGCGCCTCGCCGATCTTCACGCTCCACGTAATCCCGCCATCGGGATCGACGGTCCACCGCGTCTGAGCCGAGAGCGGCGCCGCGACCAGCAACATCGCCACCAGGAATCGTTGGACGAGGAACATGCCCGTTCTTGTACTACAACAGCCGTTTCCGTGCACTCCGTCAATCGCGGCGCGTGCTTGCCGGCTGGTGCCCGATTCACGGATGATCGCGCCATGGCCACCCACGAGAAAGCACGAGTCGTCTACTCCACGGTCTCCGGCAGGCTGTGCCCCGGCTGTGGCTGGCCGGCGGGCGCCTG
>Ga0209668_10000220_pt1 | contig 24272 bp, 15 predicted proteins | sample FrelakmetPLP11PL_FD_187150 | JGI IMG/M metagenome (GOLD analysis project Ga0209668, IMG submission 187150) | Freshwater lake sediment microbial communities from the University of Notre Dame, USA, for methane emissions studies - PLP11 PL (SPAdes)... | ecosystem: Environmental > Aquatic >...
CGCGCCGGTCGGGATCGGTCACCATCAGCCTCGGCCAGTAGGAAGCGACCTGGAGGGCTTCGAGGCGCTGGCGACGCCCCGTGTCCAGCCTGAGGGAGCGCGCGGCTTTCACCTTCATGCCGTAGCGCGCCGCATCGCTGTTGACGCGTTCGGCCACGGTGTTGAGCGCCCTCGCGGCACTGATGGCCGTGTCGAGATAGAGTTCGACGAGTTCGAGCTTCGTGACTCGCACCTGCCGGCCCATCGTCTCGGCGAACTGCTGGTTGGCCGCGAGCACGCCGCGAACCAGCGCGCCAACCGAGTCCTCGATGCTGATGTTCGTGGTGGAGTTGTACCCCAGAAGCAGCGTCGAGAGCGCGGCTTCGGCGGGCCCGGCGCCTTCGCCTCCACGGTTGTCGAGCAGCTGCAGCAGATAGCGCAGCGTCCCCGCACGAACGGCCTCAGTCAGCGTGCCGACCGTCAGATCGCCGTAGGTGCCGAGGCCGACCACGACCGCGCCACGATAGCTCCCGCGGAGACGCTCTTCTTCGTTCTGCGCGAGCAGCACGACGGTCGCCGTCCCCACGCTCCCGGCGTAAAGCCCCAGGTGTTGACGCATCGTCAGCTCGTTGGCCACCAATTCGCGATCGATCAGCGCTTCGGCTCCGGAGATCGGATCCTGTTGGTAGTGCCCGACCATCACGGGCCGCGTCGCGAACCGCAGGTCCATCGCCGCGCACGCGACCTCGAGCTCCGGTACCGCCTTGACGCGCCTGCGCGAATGCGCTCCGAGCAGGCCGCGCGCGACCTCCTCCCCGGTGGGATACGGCACCGGGCCGGCGTCGTATGTGACCGGCTCGGCCGCCGCCGTCCCGCGCAGCGCGGGTTCGCCCTTGCCCAGGCGCTCGGTATCGCCGCGCTCGAGCAGGTCGACCAGGGCGGGGAAGCGTTCCTCGGAGTCGGCAAGTGCGCCGTGCTCGACCGGCATGTTGTAGAAGCGTCCGATCCCGTCGATGCGGCCGGACAGCCAGGTCACCGTCCCGTCGCCCCGGGGCGTACCGACCAGCCTCCAGCGCCCGTTCATCTGCTTCACGCCGCACGCCGTGTTCTCCGCGCTTCCGAACACATAGACCGTCTTGTCCTTGTGTTCCTCCGGGAGGGCCGCACCCACCTTCCACAGCCACTTCCCCTCGTTGAGCCACGCCTGTTCCGGCAGGGCCGCGACGCGGTCGCCGAACCAGACGTCCGTCATGCCCTCCTTGAGGGTCTTCCACGCGCGGGCGCTGTAGTAATCCGGCTGCGGTGCCTGTCCGGCGGCCCGGGGCTCGGGCCTGGGCAGAAGCTGCAGTGCGCCGCGGAACCGGGCCACGATGTCCAGCACGCTCTGCATGTCGTGCTTCTGGTCTAGACGGGCCAGCATGCGGATCGCGTCGCTCTTGCCAAGCAACGTCGCCACCATGCTGTGCGAGCCCTGGTTCGGCGTGCCGAGCATGACGAAGCGCGCGCCTTTGCGTTTCATCACCTCGTCCCACAGGCCCGGTCGCGTCGCAATCAGCGCGCGCACCACCAGACCACCCATGCCGTGCGCCACGATCCGAACGGGACAAGTGGTACTCGCGAGCACGGTTTGCAGGTGCTTCGCGAAGTCGACGGCCAGACGGTCCAGGGGCTGGCGCCAGTCGTACGCGAAGCGCTCCACGCGGTGCGTCGAGAGCAGATGGCGGCACAGATTGCCGTAGGACACCTCGAGGAGCTTCTCGGCGGCTACATTGCTCCCGGGCCAGCCGATCTTGTCCAGGCCTCCCGACGCGAGGTCGGCCGCGTCGAACCAGACGCGGTCCTTCCTGCTCTTGATCCAGAGGTGCGAGCCCATGATGTCCGGCAAGACGATGGCCACAGGCAGGCCGGCTGCCTCCGCGCCGCGCGACTGCGTGATGGACGCGTCCCGCTGCTGCTCGGCCTCCAGGGTGATGGCGCTCTCAGGCGGCAGATCGGGAAGCAGTTCGAAGTCCGACACCGAAGCCAGGTCGCTGGCCGTGAGCCAGTCCCGCAGCGCGGCGCGCGAGCCTGGGTTCTCGAAGTAACGGAAGTGGCTGACCTTCGGCCCCTGCTCGAATCGGCGAGAGGCGTGCCCCGGCCGGGCAAGGCCGGCATACATCGAATCAGTGTCGACGACGAGGTCGTTGTCGAACATGCCGAAGAACACGAAGTCGGTGAAGAGCACACCCAGGCGCTTGAGCAGTCCGCCGCCTTCGATGTCACCTGAAATCACGGCCAGCCGCATGCCCTCGCTTGGCGCGGCCGATGCCAGGAATCGTGCGATGGGAGAGTCGGGCAGCATCGCCTCGATGCCCGGTATCAGGTGGGGGTCGGTGCGGTTCCTGGCGATCTCGAGCACGATCCGCTTGAGCGCGGAATAGAGTGGATTGCCGGCGAGATAGGGCACGGCGCCGACCAAAGCCAGCAGGCCGGACAGGAACACGTCCAGGTGGCTGCCCGCGAGACGGGTGCCCCGCGCGGGGGAGGCCACCCGGACGTAGCGAACGATGCGGAAGCCCTTTGCGCGCAAGACGCCGCGCAGCGCACGCAACTGCTTTCGATGTTCCGCGTAGGCCTCCTCCCGCTCCCGATCCGTCGGGACCGAACCGCCGGCAGCCCGGTCACCCTGCCGGAATCGGTCGATGAGATCGTCGCTGAACGCGTCGCCGGCGTGTGACAGACACAGCAGGTCGCCGACGAGGCCACCGCGCGAATGCGTGACCACGTTGAGGTGAGCACCGGCAGGCAGCGCGCGCGCCAGTGCAAGTGCGTTGTCGATGGGACTCTCCGAGAACGTGCGGTGCTCGAAGGCATACACCCGGTCGCCGAACTTCGACGCCAGCGCCGTCCAGTCGCCCGGGTTCAGCGTCGGCAGGTCGCCGAAGCTGCCGGTGGTACTCGAGGCCGTGCCGTGGATGAACACGAGCAGCGGCCCGTCCTTGGCGTCCTGCTCGAGACGCGGGTCCCCATCTTCGGCGAAGGGCTCGGGCTGATCGATCGTTGGGCCGGTCCACCGGTAGAGCCCCGGCTTGCGATCGAGCCGGCTCTCGATCGCCCACATCAGGGCCTTCGTGCCGATCCAGGAAACACCCAGGTCGGAAGACCCGGCGGGCGTGTCCTCGGCCTTCTGGCCCAGCCATTCGCGCGCTTTGCGCCTGGCGGCGGTGATGATCTCGTCGGTGCCGAGATCGAGCGCGAACACGCGCGACACGAGCTCACCGGCGGCATCGCCCACCCACCCCCGCGTGGCGGTGCCGCGCTCGCGCAACGCGTCCAGGTTGAGCGTGCCATCCTCGAGCACGCCCCCGTCGAGGCGCTCGAGCGTCTCGCGCAGCCGGTCGGCGGTGGTAATGACGTTCACGTCTTCCGACAGTTCGAGCACCAGCACCTGCCCCGGCCGGCTTTCGATCGTGTGCCCACTGGGCGGCGCCGCTGACCGCGCACGTGTCGAAAGATCGAACGCCTCCGCGACCGTGACCAGGCCGGGCGGCAGGAACGGATCGGCGGGCGCGCCGGATCCGCGGGCGCTCTCGCCCACGAAGCGTGGCAGCGGCGGTTTCTCGATCCGCTGTCCGGAAACCTTCACAGGAGGCGGGGTTTTATCGTGAGAGGACATTTCGGCACCCCAGTGATTGCATGGGCACGCCGTCGGCCAGCGTCAACTCGGAACAGGTGGTCCGGCGCCGCGCTTGGACGTCTTCGTCAGACCGGGACCTTGACCTTTCGCGCGTTCTTCGCCGCGGCTGACCCTTATCCAGCGAGTGCTGTCTGCGGATCCCCGGTTCGACCCGGGTCGGGACCCGAACGGTCCCCCTCATCGCCCGGGGTTGGTGCCTTCATCACAAACTGCGAGTACGGGCGCATTATAGCGACAGCCGGCTGGATCGAGAACCTCGATATGGTTGATTCGGATGACCTGAGGCGGATGTTCTTGACAGCCTCCGCGTTGTAGCCATAATCAGCGCATAGTCCCAACAATGCGCACTCGCGAGAGCCGGGCTCCGACACGAGCCGCGGCACCCGCACGGAGGATGAGCATGGCAAAGACCAAGTCCGACGCACCGATGCGCAGAACGTGTGGAGCGATGGCCGCCCACATGATGCTGCTCGAGAAATACCCGTCGTTCCGCGCCGCCCAGATGCGGCTCGAAGGCGCCACCGCCCGGAGGCGGGACCTGGGCACCGATTTGCAGAAAGCGACGGTCGCCACGATCAAGACGATCGTGCACGTGGTGTACAAGACCTCCGAGCAGAACATCTCGGACGCACAGATCAACAGCCAGTTCGCGGCGCTGAACAAGGACTTCCGCGCGACGAATCCCGACAAGAGCCTGACCCCGCTCCCCTTCAAGGGCCTGGTCACGGACGCACGCATACAGTTCAAACTGGTTCAGGTGACGCGAACCAAGACGACGAAGACCTCTTTCGTCAGCGACGATCAGGTCAAGAAGGCGGCGACCGGCGGCATCGCGCCCACCACCCCGAAAACACACCTCAACATCTGGGTCTGTCCCATGGGCGGCGGCCTGCTCGGATACGCGCAGTTTCCCGGCGGTCCCCTCGCCACCGACGGCGTCGTGATCAACTACAAGGCATTCGGCACGATAGGGACGGCCGTGGTGCCGTTCAAGAAGGGACGCTCGGCCACCCACGAGGTCGGGCACTATCTCAACCTGCGGCACATCTGGGGTGACACACCCGACTGCAGCGGCTCCGACATGGTGGCCGACACCCCCAACTGCGCTGGTCCGAATTTCGGGACGCCGCCGTTTCCAACGGTCACCTGCAACAACGGCCCGAACGGCGACATGTTCATGAACTACATGGACTACACCGACGATGCGGCGATGTTCATGTTCACGGCGCAGCAGGTGCTGCGCATGCGCGCCACTCTCGAGACCGTGCGCCGCGGGCTGCTGTAGAGCGGACACCAATGGCAGGGACAGGCGGGCCGGGGCGTCGGCTGTTCGCGACGACATGGGTGCACGTCTTCGAGGAGGACACGGCGGACGGCGCCGTGTACCGGCCCGAAGACGGCGACATCCCGTTGTCGCGGCGGCCGCGCGAGCGACTCGAGTTCGCTCGGGATGGCTCGGCCCGCCTGTTCGTCGGGGGAGGTGACGACCGGCTGGTCGAGCACCCCGCCACCTGGCGCGACGGCAAGAGTCCGCCTGCGACGCGCAAGCCCGAGGGTGCGGACGTCCGCATTGTCCATCGGTCGTCGGACCGCCTGGTCGTCAAGATTCTAGGCGCTGGCCCGAAGAGCTGAGAACTCCCTCCCACTATGCCCAAGAAGACATCCGTCTCCCCTCCTGAGCTCTACGAACTCAGTGAGCGAGTCGTTAGGCAGGCCTCGGTACGTCCCTACCAGCGCGCCCGCGGAGCGCCGCTCGTGCGGCCCCTTCGCCTGTACACACTCGACCCGTCTGTGTCGGATCGCCTGGGCGGTGTGGCCACCGCGAATGTGCCGTACGAGAAACTGGACCCCGGTCCCACCGGTTCGCTCTTCCAGGTGAACTGGGAGGGTGCGCCCGCGCCGCTCCGATCGGCGCCGCTGAACCTGGACGATCCCGACCTTCTCCTGTCGGGCGGCCTGGCGCCGACACCGGCCGACGGACGCTTCCACCCGCAGATGGTCTACGCGGTGTGCAGCCTGACCTATGCCGCGTTCCGGCGGGCGCTCGGGCGGGACATCGCCTGGGCCACCACGGCGCCGCCCGAGGGCCCGCACCGTCTCGTGGTGCGCCCCTTCGGTTTCCGGGGCCGCAACGCGGGCTACAGCCGCGAGGCCGGCGACCTGTCGTTTGGCTATTTCAGCGCGGGGCGTGACCCCGCCGGTTTCGTCATGCCGAAGGGCCTGATCTGCACGTCCCTCAGTCACGACATCATCGCGCACGAAACCACGCACGCGCTGCTCGACGGCCTTCGGTCGCTGTTTCAGGTGCCCACCAACGTCGACGTGCCGGCGTTCCACGAAGGGTTCGCGGATCTCGTGGCGCTGTTTCTTCACTTCAGTTACGCGGATGTCGTGGAACGGGGCATTCGTGAATCGCGGGGCGGTTTGCTGCGTGGCACGCTGCTGACTGATTTGGCACGCGAATTCGGCTACGCGCGATCGAAGGCGGGAAGGGGCGCCGCGCTCCGATCCGGGGTGGATGTCGATGGGGTCGCGGCCTTCGATTCCGACGTGCCGACGTCGAGCGATTCGCGCCCGATGTCGTACGACGAAGCGGGAACCGAGCCGCATACGCTCGGGTCGGTGCTCGTCTCGGCGGTGTTCGAGGCGTTCACGACGGTCGTGCGCCGCAAGGCCGCGCGCCTGTTCAGCATCGCCGGCCTGGACTTCCGCACAGCCGGGCAAGCGCCGATCAGCGATGCGCTTGTGAAGGCGATCGCCCAGGAGGCCAGCGATGTGGCCAGCCAGTTCCTCAACGTCTGCATCCGCGCGATTGACTACTGCCCGCCCGCCGACATGGAGCTCGGCGAGTACCTGCGGGCGCTCCTCACCGCCGACACCGAAATGGAACGGAGCGACAAGTGGGGATTCCGTGAATCGCTGATGCGATCGTTCCGGCGTCGTTCCATCTGCCCCGATCATGTGCAGTTCCTGACCGAAGACGCGATGGTGTGGCGGTCACCCGACGTGACCCTGACGATTCCCGAACTCGCGTTCCGCGAGCTTCGGTTCGATGGCGAACCGGGGCAGCCGGCCGACGTGAAGGAGCTGAGGCGCCAGGCGCACGCCCTCGGAAGGTTCGTCACCGCACCGGAGCACGCGCGGGTCTTTCGCCTCGTGGCCCCGGGTGCGCCGCTTCCCAAGGGCATTGTCCAGGCGTCGCCGCCGACGGTGGAGTCGGTCCGCGTGAGTCGGCGCGTCGCCCCGGATGGACGCGTGCTGTTCGATCTGGTGGCCGAGGTCACGCAATCGTGCACGGTCCGCCGGGCGGGCGATCTGTTCGACGTGAACGGCGGCAGCACCATCGTCATCGACCCGCACGGAGAGGTGCGGTACGCCATCTACAAGAAGTTCGACAGCGAGACGCGGCAGGCTCGCCAGCACGCCGCGATGCGCGGGCCGCTCGCCATGTTCTGGAAGAAGACCGGGCGGCGTTTCGACCTGCAGCCGAATGTGCTGCGCCTGATCCACGCGTCACGCTGAAGCGTTGGCCGTCACAGCACCGAGTCACCATCAGGATCAAAGGAGAAACCCGTGGCAAAGATCAGCAAGGCGCCGGGTCCACACACGCCGGTGTCGAACGAACCGGACGAGGCCGCACCGCTCGGCAAGATCGCGTCGAAGCCTCCGAGCGAAGGCAAGGACCCTCGAACCAAGAAACCGACAGAGCAGGGAACCGAGCAGGTCGAGGGCTTCCAGCCGCGCGCGATCCTCGCGGGAGCCGAAACCCAGCTGAAGGCTCCCGACATGAGTGAACTGCGCGACATCGCGGAGGCATCGTTCGGACCGCCGCCGCCGCTGGCCAGAACGGTGCACGGCCCGGACAATCGCGTGAAGATCACCAGCACGGCGGTGTACCCGTGGCGGGTGCACGCATCGCTGCTCATCACGGCCGCGGACAACTCGCAGTGGATCGGGACCGGGTGGTTCATCGGGCCCCACACCCTCATGACGGCGGGCCACGTCGTCCATATCAAGAACAGCGGCGTCCCCGGTCGCGACGGGTGGGTGAAGCGGATCCAGGTGATGCCCGGCCGAAATGGCAGCGCACTGCCCTATGGGTCGGTGACGAGCACGAGTTTCCGGTCGGTCACCGGGTGGACGAGCAGCGGTAATGAGAAGTACGACTACGGGGCCATCATCACGCCCTCCGACCTGGGGAACACCGTGGGATGGCTGGGCTTCGGCGTCTACAGCGACGCGGACCTCAAGGCGTCGATGGCCAATATCTCGGGCTACCCCGGCGACAAGCCGTCGGGCACCCAGTGGTACGACGCCCACAAGGTGGAATCGGTGGGTCCGCAGAAGGTCTACTACGACATCGACACCTTCGGCGGCCAGAGCGGCAGCGCCGCCTATCGCATCATCAACGGCGGGCGCTATGGTGTGGCCATCCACGCCTACGGAGGCGCCACGACGAACTCAGGGACGCGGATCATCCAGGCGGTGTTCAACAACATGGTCAACTGGAAGAAGTGACCTCCGCTTCTGCGGGACGACCATGACTGCTTCGAAGCCGGGGTTGATTCGTGGCGTGGTGGTGACCGGCGATGGCCGGCCCGCTGCGGGCGCCCGTGTGTTCTTCCGAAGCGGGCCCGGATTCCTGCCCGACATCGCCGCGCTCACTGGCGACGATGGGGCGTTTGCGCTGACGGCGCCCGCGGCTGGCACGTACGAGGTGGCCGCCGCGGGCGACGATGCCGAGGCCGCCTCGGCGACGGTGGTCCTGGCCGCGGGAGGAGCGGCCACGTTGACGCTCCGCCTGCGGGGCCGCCGGTAGTCCACTGCCGGTCTCCGCCGCACTGAAAAGCGGAACGCGGTGTCGGGCGCACGGCTGCCCGGCGGCGGCCGGGACGGCGGCGCCTCCTGAGAACGCGCGTTGAGGCGCAGGGCAACCTGGTGAGGACGGCGATGCCAGAACTGTTGCGAGTCCGTATCTTCCTGTCGTCGCCAGGGGACGTCTCTGCCGAGCGCCAGATCGCGCGGAAGGTGCTCCAGGCGCTTCCGCGGCAGCCGCTCCTCAGGGGCAAGATAGAGATCGACCCGGTGAGTTGGGACGACCCCGACGCCCCGGTGCCAATGGACGCGGGCCTGACGCCCCAGGAAGCTGTCAACCGCGGCCTGGCGAAACCCTCCGACTGCGACCTGACCGTCGTGATCCTCTGGGCGAGGATGGGCACACCGCTGTCCGAACCGCGCAAGGCCGATGGCAGCCAGTACCTTTCCGGCACCGAGTGGGAGTACTGGGACGCGAAGAACGCTGGCAAGCCGATTCGCCTCTATCGAAAGACTGCTGAGCCGGTAGTGTCCTTGCGAGATCCGATGAGAGCCGAGAAGGAGCACCAACTCGAGCTGGTCGACCAGTTCTTCAGCCAGTTCACCGCACCGGACGGCTCGCTGGCGGGCGGCTACACCACGTTCGCGACCGCAGACGATTTCGAGAAGCGGCTGGAGCAGGACGTCGAATCATTTGTGAGTCACTTGCTGCAGCCGCTCGATGACGGGACAGAAGATCCAGCCGCACCGGCCCCGGCGACACGACCCGTCGTGCCGGAGAGCTCCCGCCAGTGGCAGTTATCCCAATGCTCCAGCGTCGAGCTCCTCGGTCTGCGGCTGAAGCACGGGCAGGCCGTCCGCCTGAACAACGTCTACGTACCCCTCACGACCGTGTCCGGGCGCGAGCCGATTAGCGACGACCGCGAGCGGGCGAGCCGCCGTTCGCCTCGAGAGGAGCGCGACGCACTCACGCTCCTGCTGCACCGCCTCGGCGAGTCGTCGCTGTACGTGTCCGGCGACGCGGGTTCCGGCAAGTCCACGTTCTGCCGGTGGGTGACGTGGCTGGCCTGCGAAGGCGCCGTGCCGCCGCCCGACGTGGAGGCCGCCGAGGAACTCCAGGAGCGGTTCCCCGACACCCTTCGCGGGCGGCTGCCGCTGCTCGTGCCCCTGCGCGACTTGTGGACGTCGTTGCCCGACCCGTCGAGGACCGCCACCCTCTCGCGGCCGGAGTTCGAACGCGTGCTCGGCGCGTGGATCGACCGCACCGCACCCGGCGGCCTCGCGGGCGAGTTGGTGATCGCCCACCTCAAAGCCGGGTCGGCGCTGTTGCTCCTCGACGGCGCCGACGAGGTGCCGCCGGCGCCGCGGGCCCTGCTGCTGGCCGCGTTGTCACAGGCCATCCCGGGCTGGGCGCCCGCGAACCGGGTGCTGGTGACGAGTCGCCCCTACGGGCTGTCCGACTCGGACGTGCGCCAACTGGGCCTGCCCGCCGCGCCCATCCAGGCACTCGTGCCGCCGATGCAGGACCTCCTCGTGCGGCGCTGGTTCCGGATCCTCGCCGACACGGATGCGGCCGGCGAGACCTCGGCGGCCGACATGCTGCAGCAGGTGCGCGGGCAGGCATGGCTGGAGCCGCTCCTCGCCAACCCGCTGCTCCTCACGGCAGCGTGTATCGTCTTCAACGACGGCAAGCGTCTGCCGCAGGACAAGCACGACCTGTACGACCGCGTCGTCGACGTCGTGCTGAGCAATCGCATCAAGGACACCGCCCAGATCGCGCGCGTGCGCGACCGGCTCACCGTCGTCGCCCATGGCATGCACACCGGAACGGGTCTGGGCGAGGACCGTGCTTCCCCGCAGGCCCAGGCCACCGACGACGAGATCGATCGGATGCTCCGGGAGTACCGGAAAGCGTCGGCATGGATAGAAACGGACCGCCGCGAGGTTCACGAAGACCGGGACGAGCTCGTCGGGCGAACCGGCGTCTTCATCCCGCAGGGCGAACACCGGGCCGCGTTCTACCACCTGTCGTTCCAGGAATTCTTCGCCGCGCAGCGCCTGGCGGATGGGGAGCCGGAGGCGCTGGCGCAGACCATCCTGCAGCGGGGGGCGGCGTCGGCCTGGCGCAACACGCTGTCGTTCCTGTACGGGAAGTTCCTGGCGGCGAACTCCACGCCCGATCGCCCCGTCCGCCTGCTCACCGCCGTCATCGGCAAGCTGGAGCCCTCCGCCCCGGCGACGCTGGTGGTGGCCGCCGATTGCCTGGAGATCCTTACGCGCCGCGGGTACGGTCTGCCGCAGCCGCTGGCAGACCGCTTGCGGACACTGTGTCTCGAGACCATGACCGGCCCGGCCGAGCCGCGCGTGCGTTGCGAGGCGGGATCGGCGCTCGGCCGGATTGGCGACACGCGATTTCGTGCGGACGCATGGTTCCTGCCGGCGGACCCGATGCTCGGCTTCATGGAGATTCCGGCCGGACCGTTCACGATGGGGAGCGACCAGGCGCAGGACCCGTCCGCGTACGCCGATGAACTGCCAGCCCACCCGGTGACGCTGCCCACGTTCTTCATTGCGCGGTTCCCGGTGACGGTGGCCCAGTTCCGGGCGTATGTGGAGGACGCGGGCGTGACACCTGGCGACCCGGACTGCCTGCGAGGCGTGGACAACCACCCCGTCGTCAACGTCTCGTGGCACGAGGCGTTGGCGTACTGTGACTGGCTGACGCAAGAACTAAGCGAGTGTGTCTGGACGCCAGACGCGCTGGTGCGGGTCTTGCGGCCGAAGGGAATGGACTGCAAGCCGTGGCGGGTCACGCTGGCCAGCGAGGCCGAGTGGGAGAAAGCCGCGCGTGGCACTGACGGTCGCATCTGCCCGTGGGAAGGCCCGGCAGACCCGAACAAGGCGAACCACCTCGAGACGGGGATCGGCGGCACCAGCGCGGTGGGCTGCTTCCCGGGCGGGGCCAGCCCTTACGGCGTGGAAGAGTTGAGCGGAAACGTCTGGGAATGGACGCGGAGTTTATGGGGAACTTACCCCTACCAGCCCGGTAAGGACCGCGAGACCCTGAAGGCCGGTGAGGACCAGATCCGGGTGGTGCGCGGCGGCTCGTTCAACAGGACCGGCAGGGGCGTGCGCGCGGCCTACCGCTACAGGTACGGGCCAGTCAACCGGGACAATTACCTCGGGTGTCGGGTGGTGGTGTCCCCATTCTTTTCTGAACTCTGATCGGCTCTGATCTCTGGTCTGACCGTTCGTCCAGCGCAGCCCCGCCCGGGCTCAGCCCTCGCAGCCGCCCCGGGCGAGTGATCGGGTCCCTCTCGTTGTCCTCGTCAGGATCCTCGCGACGCCGGCCGGGACACCGTCGCGCCCGCTCTCGAGCACGAGCTGCCGCAACCGGCTCCATGGGAACGAGCTGCCGGGATCGCTCCTTCGTGCCGGATCCAGCTTGGCATGCGACACGACGTGCCTGAGGTTGGGGTACTTGGCCCAGCAACGCCGGATGATCTGGGCGGTTGCTTCCACCTGCCAGTCCGAGAACGCATCGGCGGTGACCTGCCGGTTCACGACCTCGATCCCGAGCGACCAGTGGTTGACCTTCGTGGCGCCGCCATTCACGTCCGGGTGGCTGCACGCGTTCTGGACATGCCACGCCGCCCGGGCCTCGGGTGCGCAGGCCCACACGAACTTGCCGTGCGCGTTCTCGTCCTCATCCGGCACGAGCCAGTGGAACGACGCCCTGCCTTCCCGCATCACTGAGACGGCGCCATCCGAACTGCCCCCGGCGGTGGCGTGCAGAACTACGGCCCTGACCCCCAGGATGGGGTCGAAGATCCGGCGGGACGTCGAGGCCTCCCAGAACGGCTGGACCCCCGGGTACCAGAACTCCGCGAGCGTGACGTCCGTCGGCCTGCCGTCGGACGGCAGGTCGAACTGATAGGTGCGAGGATCCGCCATGGTCAACCCCCTCGGAACGGACGCCAGCCACTGCTGCGCCTGCAAGGAGTATACGCCGCGGGCGACGTCGAGCAGGGTATGAAGCCGTATGAGCGAGCCGTCGCCGCCGTTCTACTGGCGTTCGGGCGACTTGATGACGGTCGCTCCCGAAAACGCCTTGGCCACGGCATCGGCATCGGCCTTCGACCCGACGATGTCCCCCCAGTGCATGGGAATCAGCACCTTCGGCTTGAACCCGTTGGCGGCGGCCGCCATCTCGGCGGCGGTCATCGTGTAGGTGCCCCCGCACGGCATCAGCGCCACGTCCACCTTCAGCGCCTGCATCTCGGGGATCGCGTCGGAATCGCCGGAGTGATAGACGCGCATGCCGGTGGAGAGCGTCACGATATAGCCGAGCCAGCCGTTGGCCCGCGGATGAAACGGCTTGGCGCTGTTGTAGGCGGGCACGGCTTCCACGGTGACCCGGCCGGCCGTGTCGCGCTGCCCGGGCGACGCCGTCACCACGTGCTTCCGCTTCAGCTTCGCCGCCACGTCAGCGGGCGCGACAAATACCGTGTCGGGCTGTTCGATCCGGCTGATGTCTTCAGGCGAGAAGTGGTCGGAGTGCCCGTGTGTGATCAGCACGACCGAGGCCTTCGGTGCCCCGGCCGGCACCTTCCATGGATCGATGTAGACCTGGGTTGTCCCGTCCTCGATGCGGAACGAGGCATGCCCGAGCCAGTGGATGTTGTCGACATTCATGGGCACCTCCGGAAGCAGCAGGAACAGGCACGCGAGCAGCACGGACGGGTGGGACATGATGTGCCTCCCGCAAGGAAACGTGGGGGTCGGAACGGCAGAGATCGCCGCTGCAGTGAATGATACTCGCGAACCGTGAGGAGAACCTCCGCCGCGCCAGGCCCGTAGTATCTCAGTGAAGCGCGTCGTCGTGCGCACGATTCGGAGGATGCAATGCTGAAGTTCCTGCTGTGGCTGATCCTGTTCGTGCTGTGCTGGCCGCTCGCGCTTGCCGCGCTGGTGCTGTACCCCTTCGTGTGGCTGATTCTCCTGCCATTCCGCCTCCTCGGCATCGCGTTCGGGGGCGTGTTCGCCTTCCTGCGGGCGGTCCTTTTCCTGCCGGCACGGCTGCTGGGCGTGGGCGCGCACTAGCATTCCAGACGAACGTGCCCGCGCCGGTGCGCTGAGGTAGGATCGTCCCGCCATGGAGCGCGGTGATGGTGTCGCGTCGCTCGACCGGCGCTGCTTCCTGAAGTGGAGCGCCATCGTCGGGTCGTCGGTGCTGGCGGCGCCCCTGCTGGATGACCTGGCCCGGGCGGCGGGCCTCGCGGGGGCCGGCCCTGTCCAGGACGCGACAGCGGAACTCCGCATCATCCGCGCGGGATGCCCCTCCCACAACTGCGGCGGCCGCTGCCTCCTGAAGCTGCACGTCAGGAACGGGAAGATCATCCGCATCGAAAGCGACGACCGGCCGGCCGACACGCTCGAGATGCCGCAGCTCCGCGCCTGCGTCCGCGGACGGGCGTACCGGCGGCGTCAGGATCATCCCGATCGGCTGCTACATCCGCTGAAACGGATCGGCAGGCGTGGCGAGGGCCGGTTCGAGCGCATCACCTGGGACGAAGCGATCGATCGCGTTGCGGCCGAACTCACGCGCGTCAGGAAGACCTACGGCAACTCGGCGCTGTTCGTGCCGTACGGCACCGGCAGCTACAGCCAGACGAACGGCCGCCAGACCGCCCAGCGCCTCCTGAATCTCTTTGGCGGCTCGCTCGGCCAGTACAACAACTACTCGTGGGCGTGCTCGGCTGTGGCCACGTCAACGGTGTACGGCACGAACGTGACGGGCAACCAGCGCCAGGACTGGGTGAACGCGAAATACATCCTGATGTGGGGCTGGAACCCGAGCGAGATGCGCGACGGCACGAACACGGAGTTCTTCCTCCGGCAGGCGCGCGATCGCGGCGCGCGCATCGTCTGCGTCGATCCGCGCATGACCGCGAGCGCCGTGGCGCTCGCCGACGAGTGGATTCCCATCCGCCCGGGCACTGATGTCGCCATGATGTCGGCGATGGCCCACGTCATGATCACGAACGGCCTGCACGACGAGGCGTTCGTCAAGACCCACTGCGTGGGATTCGACGGGACGCAGATGCCACCCGGGGCGACGGACGCAGAGAGCTACAAGGACTACATCCTCGGCGCGCGCGACGGAACGCCGAAATCGCCGGCGTGGGCCGAGCGCATCACCGGCGTGCCCCGCGAAACCACCGCGCGCATCGCGCGTGAATACGCCACGCGCAAGCCCGGTGTCCTCTACCAGGGCTACGGCATGCAGCGCCGCGCGTACGGAGAGCAGGTGGTGCGGGCGGGATGCGTGCTGGCGGCGCTCACCGGGAATGTCGGCGTTCCGGGCGGCTGGGCCGGCGGGCTCGCGCTCCAGGCCCCGGACGGCGGGCCGCTGTGGAACGTGTTCCCTGCCGGCGCCAACCCGGTGAAGGCCAGCATCCCGACATTCCTCTGGACCGAGGCCGTAGTGCGCGGCACACAGCTCGGCCCCGAGCACGGCGTGCGCGGCATCGACAGGCTCGACAGCAACATCAGGCTGATCTACGCCGTGGCCTCGAATGTCCTCATCAACCAGCACGCCAACATCAACCGCACGGCGAAGATCCTCCAGGACGAGGCACTCGTCGAGTTCATCGTTGTCCAGGACAACTTCCTGACGCCCACGGCGCGGTTTGCGGACGTCGTGCTTCCGGCATGCACGCAGTTCGAGACGTGGGGCGCCGAAGACGGATGGAAGTACGGCGATGAAGTGTTTCTCATGCCCAGGATCGTCGAGCCGCCCGGCGAGGCCCGGAGCGACTATCGCATCTGCGCGGACATTGCCGCCCGGTTGGGCGTCGGGCTGGCCTACACCGAGGGGCGCGACGAGCGCGCGTGGGTCGAATGGTCGCTGACGCAAATGCGGAACGCGAGGTACCCGGCGCTGCCGCGGCTTGACGAATTCGAACGCGGCAACACCGGCGTGCACGCGATGTCGATCGTGGCGCCAGCCGTTGCCTTCCCGGCCTTCCGGGCGGATCCCGCGAAGAACCCGCTCCCGACGCCGTCAGGGAGGATTGAGATCTTCTCCGCCACGCTGCACGCGATGGGCAAGCCGGCCGAGATCCCCGCGATCCCGAAGTACATCCAGGAGTGGGAGAGCCCATTCGGTCCCGAGGCCCGGGATTACCCGCTGCAGGCCGTCGGCCACCACTCGCTGGCCCGGGTGCACTCGACGATGGAAGGCGTGGACTGGCTCGAAGAGGCGTTTCCACAGCGGGTGTTCATCAGCCATGTCGACGCGGCGGCGCGGGGCATCGCCAACGGTGACGATGTGAGGGTGTTCAATGGCCGCGGCGAGGTGAACATGCGCTGCCGGGTGACGCGACGGATCATGCCGGGCGTCATCGCGATTCCCCAGGGAGCCTGGTGGACGCCGGACGCGCAGGGCGTCGATCGCCGGGGATCGATCAACGTGCTGACAAGCGAGCGCTGGACGCCGCTGGCCTTCGGAAACGCACAACACACGATCATGGTCGAGGTGAAGAAGGCATGAGGACCTGCCGGTGGTGACGCAGTACGCGTTCTTCGTGAACTCCGACGCCTGCTCGGGATGCCGGACGTGTCAGGTGGCGTGCAAGGATCGGCACGACATCCGCGCCGGCGTGCACTGGCGGCGCGTGTACGAAATCACCGCGGGCAACTGGCAGCAGAAAGGCAACGCGTGGGTCCCGGCCGTGGCCGCCTACCACCTTTCCGTAGCGTGCCACCACTGCCAGGAGCCTGTCTGCGGACGGTCCTGCTCCACCGAGGCCATCTGGAAGCGGCCTGACGGGATCGTCCTCATCGACGACAGCCGGTGCACGAAGTGCCGCAAGTGCGAGAACGACTGCCCGTACGGCGCCATCCGCTGGGACGGCGATGCCAACACCGTACGCAAGTGCACGTTGTGCGTTGAGGACATCGACGCCGGTCTGGCGCCGGCGTGTGTCGCTGCCTGCCCGAACCGGGCGCTCGACTGGGGAGAGTTCGCCGACCTCAAGCAGAAGTACGGCGGCGAGAGCCGGGTGTTCCCGCTGGCCGACCCGTCCATCGCCGGGCCGGCTCTCGTCATCAGGCCGCACCGCCATGCGGCGCAAGCCCAGGGCCGCGACCCGGAGGTGGCGAACTGGGAGGAACTGTAGCGAAGCTTCGCGTCAACCCGCCGAGGATTCGTCAGTCGCCAGGTGGCCCCAAAGTGCTGCTCACGCCGCCATGTGCTACCATGTGCTACATGACCAGCAGATCAGCATTGGCGGCGCCACGGCCCCGCCCGGACCCGCGCGTAGGCGTGCGTGAACTCCGCCAGAATCTCAGCGTGTACCTGGAGCGCGTCATTGCCGGGGAGTCACTCGAAGTGACTGACCGAGGCCGCGCGGTGGCACTGCTCGTGCCGCTGCGACCAGGAGCGACACTGGTCGATCGGCTGGTCGCCTCCGGGCGGGCCATTCCGGCGCGCAGGCCGGTCGGGAACCTGCCGCCACTCAAAGGCCGCGTGCCTGCGGGCCTCGGAGCGCGGGCGCAGCGGGCGCTTCAGGAACTGAGGGCAGACAAGATATGAGCTGTCTGCCGGTGTACCTAGATTCGTCAGCGCTGCTCAAGCTCATACTCCCCGAACCGGAAAGCGCCGCGCTGGAAAAGGAACTGCAGCGCTGGCCCGACTGGCTGTCCAGTGCTCTTGCCGCCGTCGAATGCCGTCGCGCGCTGAGACGCATCCACGCGCCCGCCACAGTGCTCGATCGTGCTGGCTGCGTTCTCGAGATGACGACGCTCCTGCGGCTGGACGAAGCGGTGCTGCGCCTCGCCGAGCGCGTCGGACCGCCAGCGCTGCGGTCTCTCGATGCGATCCACCTGGCAGCGGCCCTCTCCATCGGCGACGTCCCCGAGGCGTTCATCACCTATGACGACCGCCTCGCCGAGGCTGCGCGCAAGCTGAAACTGCACGTCCTGCAGCCGGGGAGGTAAGAAGCACTCCGACGCCGGGCGTCAGGGCCGATCGGCCGGGCCGGCCATGAACAACGCGCGGGCTGCGGCGATCTGCTGCTCGTCTCCGACGACCGTAAGCACGTCTCCTGCCTGAAGGACATCCTCGGGTGACGGATGCACGGCCGTGTCGATGCCCCGGGTCAGCGCGACCAGCGTGGCCCCGGTTCGGCGGCGCAGGTCGGCCTCCTTCAGGCTCCGGCCGGCGATCCATGCCCCGTCGGGCACGGCGGCGCTTTCCACCTCGAGGCCGGCGGGGAGACGCGCCTCGGATGCGGCGAGGCTGGAGGGCGCCTCGAGACCGAGGCGGACGCGCGTGGCCGCCCGGTCGGGCCTGGGCACCCGGGCTTCGCGGGTCACGCGCTCGATGGTCGTGAACGACGCTTCGAATTCCTGCGACACGGCTTCGTCGGCACCGGCCGCGAGAAGCGCCGGCACTTCGCCGACATAGCGTGCCCGGGCCATGATCACCACGCCCGGCGCCAACTCGCGGGCCACCCGGACGGCGCGCAGCGTCGCCACGGGGTCGCTGAGCAACACGGCAACCTGCCGGGCCCTGGCTACGCCAACGCGCTCGAGAATCTCCCGACTCGTGACGTCACCGTAGTACAGCGGCAGGCCCTGCAGCCTGGCCTGGCGCACGCGTTCGGCATTCAGGTCCAGCGCGACAAAGGGAACGCCGGCTTCGTGCAGGACCTCGGCGAGCAGTTCGCCACCGACGCCAAACCCGAGAATCACGACGTGCGCACTCAGTTGCCCGGCACGGTCAGACAAGGCGCCCGCCTCCGCGTCGGTCAGGCGCCCGCCTCCGCCGAAACGGGACGCACCCGCCGCCAAGCCAGGCCCGAATCGCACAGCCAGCGGCGTGACGAGCATCGTGACGACGCTGACCGCGAAGAAGAGACGCAGTTCGTTCGGATCGAGAAGTCCAAGCTCCGCGCCCTGCCTGGCCAGCACGAACGAGAACTCACCGACCTGCGCGACCCCGAGCCCGGCCAGGACAGCAACCCGCACCGGGAATCGCAGCACCAGGCCCGAGAACGAGGCCAGCGCCGCCTTTCCCGCCAGCACGGTCGCGACGAGTGCCAGAAGAAGTCCCGCCTGCTCGAACCCGACACGAACATCGAGCAGCATGCCCATCGACACGAAGAACAGGCTCGTGAAGAGATCGCGAACCGCGAGCGTATCGGACAGGGCCTGATGGCCGTACTCGGAATCGGCGAGCACCACGCCAGCGAGGAATGCGCCGAGGGCCAGCGACAGGCCGGCGAGGGCCGTGAACCACGCGATTCCGGCACCAACAAGCGCCACCGCCAGCACGAACAGGTCGCGCCCGCGTGAGGCCGCCACCAGGTTGAGCGCGCGAGGCACGACCCGTCGAGCGAGCGTCAGTGCCACCGCTACAACCACTCCGGCTGTCACCAGTGCGCGAGTCAGCGATGCGGCATCGCCTCCCCGGCCGGCGAGCGCCGGCACGAGCAGGATCATCGGCACGACGCACAGGTCCTGGAAGAGCAGCATGCCGACGATCAGCTTCCCGTGGGGCGCGTCCAGTTCGCCTCTTTCGGACAGGCCCTTGAGCACGATCGCGGTGCTCGAGAGCGCCACGAGGAAACCGAGGAACAGCCCTTTCGACGTCCCGAACCCCAACGCGACAGCAGCGCCTGCGGTGACCACCGTGGTGAGCCCAACCTGCAGCCCGCCGCCGATGGTGAGGATCCGGCCCAGCCGGCGCAACTCGCCCAGCGGGAACTCGAGCCCGACGGTGAAGAGGAGCAGGACGACACCGATTTCGGCGAGGCGCTCGATCTCGTGAGCGTCGCGAATCCAGCCGAACCCCGTCGGCCCCAGCAGCGCGCCGGCAACAATGAAACCGGCGATCGCCGGCAAACGCAGACGGTGCAACATCAGCACGACGGCCAGGGCCGCCGCCAGAATCACGACCAGGTCGCGAAGCAGCACGTCAGCCCTTCAGGCGCTTGTTGATCTCAGCCCAGTTGATCACGTTCCAGAAGGCGCCGATGTAGTCGGCCCGGCGGTTCTGGTACTTCAGGTAGTAGGCGTGCTCCCACACGTCCAGGCCGAAGATGGCGCGCTTGCCTTCCATCGACGGGGTGTCCTGGTTCCCCGTGCTGTGGATGATGAGCTTGCCGCGATCGTCGCTGAGCCACGCCCAGCCGCTGCCGAACCGGCCCATCGCGGCCTTCGCGAACTGGTCCTTGAACGCATCGAAGCTCCCGAACGCGCCCTGGATGGCGTCCGCGATGGCGCCCGCCGGCGGGCCGCCGGCGCCCGGCCCCAACAGCGTCCAAAACTGGAGATGGTTCACGTGCCCGCCGCCGTTGTTCCGCACGGCCGTTCGCGCCGCCTCCGGCAGGGCCGAGAGGTTCTTCAGCAGGTCGTCGAGCGGCGCCTTGCCTGCGTCGCCGGTGCTGGCGAGGGCGGCATTGAGGTTGTTCACGTATGCCTGATGGTGCCGATCGTGGTGGATCTGCATTGTTTGCGCGTCGATGTGGGGCTCCAGAGCATCGAAGGCGTACGGAAGTGGGGCCAGTGAATAGGGTCCGCTGGCGGCTGGGGCCTGATCACCCGCGGCGGCGAGAAGGTCGCGGCTCGAAGTGGTCAGGGCCAGGGCGCTCACGCCGAGCGTCGTCAGAGCTTCTCTGCGCGTCACGTTCATGGTTGTTCCTCTCAGGAAGGTTGTCCCTCAAGAGTAGCGCGAGGCCGTCAGCGGATACAATGACCGGATGAGCACCGAGACGGATCCGGAAGCCGGCGAGGCAGCCGCGGCCGAGGACGCCAGGCCGCTGGACTTCATTCGCGCCATCGTCACCGACGACCAGAAGACCGGGAAGAACGGCCGGCGCGTGCACACGCGGTTTCCACCCGAGCCGAACGGCTACTTGCACATCGGCCACGCGAAGTCGATCTGCCTGAACTTCGGCGTCGCGCTGGACTTCGGCGGGAAGTGCAACCTTCGCTTCGACGACACGAATCCGACGAAGGAGGACGTCGAGTACGTCGACGCCATCCGCGAAGACGTGCACTGGCTGGGGTTCGACTGGGAAGGCCGCGAGTACTACGCTTCGGACTACTTCGAACAGCTGTACCTCTGGGGCGAGGAACTCATCCGGAAGGGGCTGGCCTACGTCGACAACCTCACGCCGGACGAAGTGCGCGAGCATCGCGGGACGCTGACGGAACCCGGGCGGGAGAGCCCGTTCCGGAACCGCCCGCTTGCCGAGAACCTCGACCTGTTCCGCCGGATGCGAGCCGGGGAGTTCGAGGATGGCGCGTACACGCTGCGGGCGAAGATCGACATGGCGTCGCCCAACATCAACCTGCGAGATCCGGCGCTCTACCGCATCCGGCGCGTCCCGCACCACCGCACGGGTGACGCGTGGTGCATCTACCCGATGTACGACTTCGCGCACGCGCTGTCGGACGCCATCGAGGGCATTACGCACTCGCTCTGCACCCTGGAGTTCGAGGACCATCGGCCTCTGTACGACTGGTGCGTCGACAACTGCACCGTGCCGAGCCAGCCGCGACAGATCGAGTTCGCTCGCCTCAATCTCACGTACACCGTCATGAGCAAGCGCCGCCTGCTGACGCTCGTGCAGGAGGGTGTCGTGGCGGGCTGGGACGATCCCCGCATGCCGACGATCTGCGGGCTGCGGCGACGGGGATACACCCCGGAGTCGATCCGCGACTTCGCCGCGCGCATCGGCGTGGCGAAGCGCGAGAACCTCGTGGACGTCGCGCTGCTCGAAGACGCGATCCGCGACGACCTCAACACGCGGGCGCCGCGGGCCATGGCCGTGCTGCGCCCGTTGAAAGTGGTCATCGAGAACTACCCGGCGGGGCAGGTCGAGGAGATCGCGATGCCTCTCAACCCCGATCGGCCCGAAGACGGCGTGCGCAGGGTGCCGTTCGCACGCGAGCTTTACGTCGAGCGCGACGACTTCATGGAAGAGCCGCCAAAGAAGTTCTTCCGCCTGGCGCCGGGCAGAGAGGTCCGGTTGCGCGGCACGTACTTCCTCACATGCCAGCGGGCTGTGAGAGACGACGCGGGCGAAATCGCGGAGTTGCGTTGCACCTACGACCCGGCCACGCGGGACGGCAACTCGCCGGACGGCCGCAAGCCGAAGGCGACCATTCACTGGGTGTCCGCGGCGCACGCGCTGACGGCGCAGGTGCGGCTCTACGACCGCTTGTTCACGAACATGACGCCCGGCGGCGAGGCCGATGGCGGCGACTGGCGGACGTCGCTGAATCCCGCATCGCTCGAAGTGCTGACGTGTTTCGTCGAACCGACGCTGGCGACTGCGAAGCCCGGCGATCGCTTCCAGTTCGAGCGGCTCGGTTACTTCTATGTCGATCCGGACTCCACGCCGGAGCGATCCGTGTTCAACAGGACCGTGACGCTCAAGGACGCATGGGCGCGCGTCTCGCAAAGGGCAAGTATCTGAGAGGACGCCGAACCATGGGACTGAAACGGGCCGCCTGGGCCGCAGGTCTACTCGCCGCCGTCATCACCACCGTGAGCGGTCAGCAAGCGCCGAAGCCCGACTTCGACGCCGCCATGCTTGCGTGGGACCGCGGCGATTACACGGCCGCCCTCACGGCTTTCAAGAGCCTCCTCTCCGGCCCTGGCGGCGAGCGATGGCTCGAGCCAATCGCACTGCAGACAGGCGAGTTGTTCGAGACCCGCGAGGTCACCGCCGACGGCGCCAACCCGAGATTCAGCCCCGACGGCCGTTTCGTGGCCTACGAGACCGGTGCCGGGGCGACGCGCCTGACGCGAGTCGTCGAGCCCGGAGACAACCTGCGGGTGCTGGCTGAGTTGAATGGCTTCGGCCTGGCGTATGTCTCGTCTGGCGATCGCGTGGTGTATCTCAGGCTGCGGTGGTCCGACGAACTGGGACAGGCACAGGCGGAGATCGATCAAGCGGGCCAGACGCCGGCGCGATTCGCCGCGCAACAACGATTGAACTGGCTGCAGCTCAAACACGTGGATGTGGTGACGCGCTCGCTGTCGACAGGGCAGGAACAGGTGTGCCCGACAGAGGGGCTGCTGAAGTCGTCCGTCAGTGCGAGCCTGGACGGCCAGACGATCTACCTGCTCGGGGCGCGCGAGGACGACCCGTCTCGCAGCGACGTCTACGCCATGCCGGCCGCCTGCGGCCAGCCCGTGGCGGTGACGAAGGAGGCGGGCTACAAGGCTGGCGTCCAGGTGGACCCGCGAGGTGCTTTCATTCTCTACGTCCCGACGACGGCGAATCCCTTCGCCAGGCCGGCGGCCGCTCCTGCGGGCGCGCCGGGCGCAGGCGGGGGAAGAGGAGGGGCCGGCGGCGGTGGAGGGCGCGGTGGCGGCAGCCAGGCCACCAGCTTCGCGCTGCTGGACCTCAAGACCGGCTCGACAACGACGGTCTCTGGAACCTCGCCGGTTCTGTCGGCCGACGGCTCGGCGCTCGCGTATGTCGTGCGGGGAGCGGACGAGAGCGCCCTGATGGTGGGGTCGCCCGGCGGAACAGCCTCGGCCGTCAAGAAGACGCGCGACCGCCTCGGCGCCGTCAGCGTGTCGCCCGACGGTACGCGCATCGCGTTCCAGGCGATGCCGAAAGACGACTGGGAGATCTTCGTCGTCTCGCGCGACGGCTCCAGCGAGATCCGCGTCACGCGCGAGATCCAGCACGACGTCGCGCCGCGCTTCGTCACCAACACCCTGCTGCTCGCAGCCACAGGCGAGCCGCGCCACATGCGGTCGACGCTCTACGACCTGCAGACGATGACCCAACGGCGACTGTTCCACAACAACACGATCCGGACCATCGCGCCCGAGTACGCGTGGGTCGCGAGCCCCGATGGGCGCCGGATCCTGATCAGCGCCGAGCGCGACGGCGATACGGTTTCGCTCGAGCGAGGCATCTACCTCGTCTCTCTCGATCGCAAGGTGTCGTCGTCGGAGGTGCTGGCGCGCATCGACGCCAGCCTGGGTGCCGAGAGCGCGCTTCGCGCCCGTGGTGAGCGGATGTTCCGGCCCATCGTGACGGAGGTGAAGCGAACGCTGGACGACGTCTCAACGGCGCGGATCTACACGTACGAAAAGGCGCTCTTCGATTTCGATTCCAAGCACATCTCGAAGCCCGGCAACAAGCAAGCGGCTGAGTACCTCTTCAACGCGTATCGCGAATTCGGGTTCGAGCCTGAGTACCAGTGGTTCGAGCCTCGAGGAGCCCTCGGAGGCAAGTCCGCCAACATCATCGCGACACTGCGCGGAACCGAGAACCCCGAGCTCGTCTACGTCGTCAGCAGCCACTACGACTCGAACGCCGCCGGGCCGGGAGCCGACGATGACAGTTCCGCGACGGCGGCGCTGCTGGAGGCCGCGCGCGTGCTGGCGAAACGGCCGATGCCGGCCACCGTCATCTTCGCGTCGTTCACCGGGGAGGAGTCAGGCCTGCTCGGAAGCCGCGAGTTCGTGCGGCGCGCCCAGGAGGCCGGCGTGAAGATTGTCGGGGCCCTCAACAACGACATGATCGGCTGGGCCAACGACCATCGCCTCGACAATACGATTCGCTACTCCAACGCGGGTATCCGCGACGTGCAGCACGCGGCGTCGTTCCTTACGAAGCTCATCACATACGACGCGCTGTACTTCAAGGCGACGGATGCGGCCGCCTACTACGAGGCCTACGGCGACATCGTCGGGGGAATCGGCTCGTACCCCGTGCTGGGGAACCCTCACTATCACCAGCCGACGGACCTCCTCGAGACC
>Ga0209668_10000221_pt1 | contig 24187 bp, 22 predicted proteins | sample FrelakmetPLP11PL_FD_187150 | JGI IMG/M metagenome (GOLD analysis project Ga0209668, IMG submission 187150) | Freshwater lake sediment microbial communities from the University of Notre Dame, USA, for methane emissions studies - PLP11 PL (SPAdes)... | ecosystem: Environmental > Aquatic >...
CGAAAAACCCGCCTCCAGCGCCGATTCGAGCATGTATCCCGAAAGCCGGGTGTCTTTGCCGATCAGCACCGAAGGGCGTTCGCCGTCAAGCATCCCGGCCCGGTCAAGCAACACCCTTCCGGCGGCGTAACCGAGGCGCATGACGAAATCTGGGGTAATGGGCGACTGGCCGACCCGACCGCGCACGCCATCGGTACCGAAATATTTTCTGCTCATTGCAAATCCCCTGTTTCCAGCGCGGCCAGCACGGCCAACGCATCCCTTGTTTCTTCGACATCATGCACGCGCAGTATTTTCGCACCCTTCCGGGCCGCCAGCACTGCCGCGGCGATACTGGCCGCGACTCGCCGCTCGACCGGCTGACCGGTGATCGCCCCCAGCATCGATTTGCGCGAGACGCCGACCAGCGATGGCAGATCATTCCAGCCGGTTCCGGTCAACGCCCTGAAGAGGGCCAAATTGTGTTCCAGGCTCTTGCCGAAGCCGAAGCCCGGATCAAGGACAAGTCGACTGGCATCGATGCCGGCCTCTCGACAGCAGGCAACCCGCTGCGCCAGGAAATCCCGCACCTCGCGCACGACGTCGTCGTAATGCGGCGCGACCTGCATCGTCCCCGGCTCACCCTGCATGTGCATCAGGCAGATCGCGCAATTGCTGGCCGCGACGGCAGCCAGCGCTCCGGGATGGCGAAGGGCGCTGATATCGTTGATCATCGCCGCGCCAGCATCAAGAGCGGCACGCATGACCGCTGGCTTGTAGGTGTCGACGGACACCGGCACCCCCCAGTCGACAATTTCCCGGAGCACGGGAATCAACCGCCGCAGCTCCTCATCCTCCGGCGTCTGAATCGCCCCTGGACGCGACGACTCGGCGCCGATATCGAGAATGTCGGCGCCGTTCTCGAACTGGTGGTGGGCAAGGCGGATGGCACGGTCGACATCGGTCCCCATTCCGTCGCCCGAAAACGAGTCCGGCGTCAGGTTGACGATACCCATGATGAGCGGGCGCTCGAGTGGCAGACGAAAGCTGCCGCAGTGAAGTTCAGGCATGGCGCAAATGAAAACCGGGAGCTGGCTCCCGGCTTGGCATCTGGATGGGCCTCAGGCCGGCGCCGGCGCGCTCGGCTCGGCGTCGGGCGAATCGTTCGACGCCGACGGGCGCGGCGCACTCTGCGACGGTTTCGGCGGACGCGGCGGCTTGCCGGCCATGATGTCGTCGATCTGCTCGGCATCGATGGTTTCCCATTCGAGCAGGGCATGCGTCATCGCTTCGACCTTGTCGCGATTCTCCTCCAGCAGCTTGCGCGCCAGTGCGTACTGCTGATCCACGATGCGGCGGATCTCGGCATCGACCTTCTGCATCGTCGCTTCCGAAACGTTCTTGTGCTGGGTCACCGAGCGGCCAAGGAAGACTTCGCCCTCGTTCTCGCCATAAACCATGACACCGAGATCCGACATGCCGTAACGGGTCACCATGTCGCGGGCCATCGAAGTGGCGCGCTCGAAGTCGTTCGAGGCCCCGGTCGTCATCTGGTCCATGAACAACTCTTCGGCGATGCGGCCGCCGAACAGCACAGCGATACGGCTCATCAAGTAGGTGCGGTCGTAGGAATAGCGATCCTCCTCCGGCAACTGCATGGTGAGACCCAGGGCCCGGCCACGCGGGATGATCGTGACCTTGTGCACCGGATCGGATTTCGGCATCAGCTTGGCGATGACGGCGTGCCCGGACTCATGGTAAGCCGTATTGCGCTTTTCTTCCTCGGACATCACCATGCTGCGGCGCTCGGCGCCCATCATGATCTTGTCCTTGGCCTTCTCGAAATCCTCCATGTCGACCAGGCGCTTGTTGCCGCGCGCGGCGAACAGCGCCGCCTCGTTGACCAGATTGGCCAGATCGGCGCCGGAAAAACCAGGTGTACCGCGGGCGATGATGTCGGCCTTGACGTCACCGGCAATCGGCACCTTGCGCATGTGCACCTTGAGGATGCCCTCGCGACCACGGATATCTGGCAACGGCACGACCACCTGACGGTCGAAGCGTCCCGGACGCAACAGGGCAGGATCGAGGATGTCCGGACGGTTGGTCGCAGCGATCACGATGATGCCGGCGTGGCCCTCGAAACCATCCATTTCGACCAGCATCTGGTTCAGCGTCTGTTCGCGCTCGTCGTTGCCACCGCCGAGGCCGGCACCGCGATGGCGGCCGACCGCATCGATTTCGTCGATGAAGATGATGCATGGCGCGTGCTTCTTGGCGTTCTCGAACATGTCGCGAACACGCGCGGCGCCGACACCGACGAACATTTCCACGAAGTCGGAACCGGAAATGCTGAAGAACGGCACCTTGGCTTCACCGGCGATCGCGCGGGCGAGCAGGGTCTTGCCGGTACCCGGGTTGCCGACCATCAGCACACCCTTGGGAATGTGACCACCGAGCTTCTGGAACTTGGAGGGATCGCGCAGAAAATCGACCAGCTCCTGCACTTCTTCCTTGGCCTCGTCGCAACCGGCGACATCGGCGAAGGTCACCGTGTTCTGTGCTTCGTCGGTCATCCGGGCACGCGATTTGCCGAACGAGAAGGCACCGCCCTTGCCACCGCCCTGCATCTGGCGCATGAAGAACACCCAGACACCGATCAGCAGCAGCATCGGGAACCAGCTGACGAAGATATTCATCAGGAAGGACTGCTCCTCTTCAGGCTTGGCTTCGATCTTGACGCCATTCTTCAGCAGGTCGGAGACCATCCACAGATCAGGCGGCGCATAGGACGTGATCCGCTTGCCTTCGGTGGTCGTCCCCTTCAGCGTACGCCCCTCGATGAGCACCTTGCTGATGCGTCCCTGCTTGACTTCATCGAGGAACTGCGAGTATTCGATCGAACCTTGCGCGACCTGCCGGGTGTTGAACTGATTGAACACCGTCATCAGCACGAGACCGATGACCAGCCAGATTGCGAGATTTTTGAACATGTTGTTCAAGCTTGCTCTCCTTGTACCACTGCGAGCGACAAAAACGTCATTTTATACACAACTTTCAACGCAATATACGACCGAGCAAATAAAGCTCGGCACTTCTGTCCCGCGAGGCATCCGGTTTGCGCACTGCAACCGTCTTGAACACCTCGCGCATCGAACGGAGAAACGCTTCGTAATCCGTCCCCTGAAAAACTTTGACCAGAAAACCGCCATCCGGTTTCAGGTGTGCCCTGGAAAACTCCAGGCCAAGCTCGGCCAGGTACATCACGCGCGCCTGATCGACCAGCGGTACCCCTGACATATTGGGGGCCATGTCGGACATTACAAGCCCCACCGGCCGTCCATTCAGCTTTTCTTCCAGTTTCCGGAGAACCTCGTCCTCGCGAAAGTCCCCTTGAATGAACTCTACGCCATGAATCGGCTCCATTTCGAGCAGGTCAAGCGCCAGCACCAGGCCGCCGTCACCGACCCGCTTCATGGCAACCTGCGACCAGCCGCCGGGGGTCGCGCCGAGGTCGACGACAACCTCGCCGCGCCGCAGCAACTTGTCCTTGTCGTCGATTTCCATCAGCTTGAATGCGGCGCGCGAACGCCAGCCTTCTTTCCTGGCGAGCTGAACATACGGGTCGCTGACGTGCTCCCGCATCCAGGCTTTGCTGGTTCTGGTTCTCTTCATTGGGTAAAATGCCGCTTTCGAAAGGCTTCCTATGTTGCAATTATCGTCTGTCGCACGCCGCGAACTGCGTGCCCGCGCCCACAGCCTGAATCCGGTCGTCGCCATCGCCGAGAACGGCCTCACCGAGGCGGTGCTCAAGGAAATCGACGTCAATCTGAACGCCCACGAACTGATCAAGATTCGTGTCTATGGCGACAGTCGTGAGGACCGCATCGCCCATCTCGAAAAAATCTGCAGCGAACTCGGCGCCGCCGCCGTTCAGCATATCGGCAAACTGCTGGTGGTTTACCGCCCTGCCCCGGCCCAGGCGGCTCCGGTCAACGTCCCGAAAAGCCCAAAATCCCGGCGCCCCGCCACAGCGCCGCGCAAATCCAAGCGCAGCTTTCAGGGCTGATTACCTCGCTCCCCGGTTGGCCCAGATGACCAGCCACAAACCCAGCAGGCTCTGCACCAGGTAGAGAATGCTGGAAATTCCGTGCCACGCGGCAAAACGGTCGCGCAACACACTGGCCATGACCTCGCGCGGCAAGGCATCGGCCTTGAGCTGTGCCATCAGCGGCTGGATTCCGAACTGGCTGACAGCCGCCAGCAAGCCCATTGATAACACCAGCCAGAAGACGCCCGACTTGAATGTCTGCCCGCCTTGGCGTACGAGGAGGAACAGCAGCAGGTAAGCAGCGCTTCCGAGGCCGATCCAGCCAATCAGCGAAAACAGCTTGCCGGCGATCATCCCCGCAAGTTGGCGGTCGCCCAGGCTTGAAAACAGCACAGGCGCGGCAATGTAACCGATCGCCCAGAGACCGCCCACCCATAGGGCGATGGCAATGAACCAGAGGGCCTCGGACAATTTGCGCACCGGTGCTTACTCGTAGCGAACGTCGATGATTTCGAATTCCCGAATACCACCCGGCGCCTGCACCTGCGCGATGTCGCCGGCGTACTTGCCGATCAGCGCGCGCGCCATGGGCGAGGCGACCGAGAGCTTGCCGGTCTTGATGTCAGCCTCGTCCTCGCCGACGATCTGGTAGGTTACTGCTTCGCCGGAATCCTGGTCCTCGAGCTCCACCGTTGCGCCGAAGACGCAACGGCCGTCGGCATCCAGCAGCCTGGGGTCGATGATCTGCGCATTGGAGAGCTTGCCCTCGACCTCCTTGATGCGCCCTTCGACGAAGCCCTGGCGTTCCTTGGCGGCGTCGTATTCGGCATTTTCGGAAAGATCGCCATGCGCACGTGCTTCGGCAATCGCCGCGATCACCGCCGGGCGGTCGACCGTCTTCAGGCGATGCAATTCACCACGCAGTTTCTCGGCACCAGCCACGGTCAGCGGAACTTTACTCATATTCTATTCCAGCAAAAGCAAACCGCCGGCGCCCATTCGGGGCGGCCCGGCGGTTCTGGTTGGTTTTAGTGAAGCTGCTCGTGCAGCGACTGGATCGGATACACCACAAGTTCCCCAAGGCTGCGAATCCCTTCTGCCGCCGCCTCGGCACCCCAGATCGTCGTGTACATCGTCACCCGCGCCTGCAGGCCGGAAGTGCGGATCGAGCGCGAATCGTTGATCGCCCCGCGCTTTTCCTCGACGGTGTTGATAATCAGCGCGATTTCCTCGTTCTTGATCATGTCGACGATATGCGGACGCCCTTCGGTCACCTTGTTGACTGGCTGCACCGGCAAGCCGGCCGCTTCGATGGCATGTGCCGTGCCACGCGTGGCGACGAGGTGGAAGCCAGCCTCGTGCAGATGACGGGCGATCTCGATGGCCTTGGCCTTGTCGCTGTCCTTGACCGACAGGAAGACCTTGCCGGCGCGTGGCAGCTTGACGCTGGCCGCCAGCTGCGACTTGACAAACGCCTCGGCGAAAGTGACGCCGACACCCATGACTTCCCCGGTCGACTTCATTTCCGGACCGAGAATGGTATCGACGCCGGGGAACTTGACGAAGGGGAAGACGGCTTCCTTGACCGAGAAATACGGCGGGATGACTTCTTTCGTAACGCCCTGATCCTTCAGGCTGCGCCCGGCCATGCAGCGCGCGGCAATCTTGGCCAGTTGCAGGCCGGTGGCCTTGGAAACGAAAGGCACGGTGCGCGAAGCGCGCGGATTCACTTCCAGCACGTAAACATCGTTGTCCTTGATGGCGAACTGGACGTTCATCAGGCCGCAGACGTTGAGCGCCTTGGCCATCAGCTTGGTCTGGCGGCGCAATTCGTCTTGCACCCCCTTGCCCAGCGAATACGGTGGCAACGAGCAGGCCGAGTCGCCGGAGTGCACGCCGGCCTGCTCGATGTGTTCCATGACGCCGCCGATGATGACTTCATCGCCATCGGACAGGGCATCGACGTCAACTTCGCAGGCGTCGTTCAGGAAGCGGTCGAGCAGCACCGGCGAATCATGGGAAACCTTGACCGCCTCGCGCATGTAACGCTCGAGATCCTTCTGCTCATGGACGATTTCCATGGCGCGGCCACCCAGCACGTAGGACGGCCGGACGACCAGCGGATAGCCGATTTCCTGGGCCAGACGCAGCGCATCCTCTTCGGTACGCGCGGTACGGTTGGGCGGCTGCTTCAAGCCGAGCTCGTGCAGCAGCTTCTGGAAACGTTCGCGATCTTCGGCCACGTCGATCGATTCCGGGCTGGTGCCGATGATCGGCACGCCGTTGGCCTCCAGCGCCAGCGCCAGCTTGAGCGGGGTCTGGCCACCGTACTGGACGATGACGCCGACCGGCTTCTCGATGGCGACGATTTCCAGCACGTCTTCCAGCGTCAGCGGCTCGAAGTACAGGCGATCCGAGGTGTCGTAGTCGGTGGACACGGTTTCCGGGTTGCAATTGACCATGATGGTCTCGTAACCGTCTTCGCGCATGGCCATGGCGGCATGCACGCAGCAATAGTCGAACTCGATCCCCTGGCCGATGCGGTTCGGACCACCGCCCAGCACCATGATCTTCTTCCTGTCGGTCGGATTGGCCTCGCACTCGTCCTCGTAGGTCGAGTACATGTAGGCCGTGCCGGTGGCGAATTCGGCAGCGCAGGTGTCAACGCGCTTGTAAACCGGGCGCACGCCCAACTCGTGGCGACGCTTGCGGAACTCCGATTCGTTGGTCTTCAGCAAAAAGGCCAGACGACGGTCGGCAAAGCCCTTGCGCTTCAGGTAGCGCAGTTCTTCTGCGGTCAACGTCGAAAAATCACGCTTCTCCACGGCCAGCTCGAGATCGACGATCTCCTTGATCTGGACCAGGAACCACGGGTCGATCTTGGTCAGCTCGAACACCTTTTCGACCGACATGCCGACGCCGAAGGCATCGGCGACGTACCACAGGCGATCCGGCGTCGGCCGCGCCAGTTGTTCATCGATGGTTTGCGGATCGACCGACTTCAGGTTGAAGCCGTCCACGCCAACTTCAAGGCCGCGCAGGGCTTTCTGCAGCGACTCCTGGAAGGTACGGCCGATGGCCATCACCTCGCCGACCGACTTCATCTGCGTCGTCAGCGTGTTATCCGCCTGCGGGAACTTCTCGAAGGCAAAACGCGGCACCTTGGTCACGACGTAGTCGATCGACGGCTCGAACGAGGCCGGCGTCTTGCCGCCGGTGATGTCGTTGGCCAGTTCGTCGAGGGTGTAGCCGACCGACAGCTTGGCGGCGATCTTGGCGATCGGGAAGCCGGTTGCCTTGGAGGCCAGCGCCGACGAACGCGAGACACGCGGGTTCATCTCGATGACGATCATCCGACCGTCCTTCGGATTGATCGAGAACTGCACATTGGAACCACCGGTATCGACGCCGATCTCGCGCAACACGGCAATCGAGGCATTGCGCAGGATCTGGTATTCCTTGTCGGTCAGCGTCTGGGCCGGCGCGACGGTGATCGAGTCGCCGGTATGGACGCCCATCGGATCGAGGTTTTCGATCGAGCAGATGATGATGCAGTTGTCCGCCTTGTCGCGGACGACTTCCATCTCGTACTCTTTCCAGCCGAGCATCGATTCCTCGATCAGCAGCTCATTGGTCGGCGAGGCTTCGAGGCCGCGCTTGCAGATGATCTCGAACTCTTCAGTGTTGTAGGCGATACCGCCGCCGGAGCCGCCCAGCGTGAAGGATGGGCGGATGATGGTCGGGAAGCCGATCGCGGCCTGAACCTGGTAGGCCTCTTCCATGCTGTGGGCAGTGGCCGACTTGGCGGAACCGAGACCGATCTTGGTCATCGCATCCTTGAACTTCTGGCGATCCTCGGCCTTGTCGATGGCTTCCTTGGAAGCCCCGATCAGTTCGACGTTGAACATGGCGAGCACGCCTTCGCGGTCAAGGTCGAGCGCGCAGTTCAGCGCCGTCTGGCCGCCCATGGTCGGCAGCAGCGCGTCCGGACGTTCTTTTTCGATGATCTTGGCGACGACTTGCCAGGTAATCGGCTCGATGTAGGTAACGTCGGCCATTTCCGGGTCGGTCATGATCGTCGCCGGGTTGGAGTTCACCAGGATGACCTTGTAACCCTCTTCGCGCAGGGCCTTGCAAGCCTGGGCGCCGGAGTAGTCGAATTCGCAGGCCTGACCGATGATGATCGGGCCGGCGCCAATGATCAGAACGCTCTTTATGTCTGTACGTTTCGGCATCTTTTTCTCGCTTATTGCGCCGGTTGCAGGGCCGCGACGCCGCGCGTCATGGTGTCGAGGAAACGGTCGAACAGGTAGGCCACGTCATGCGGACCGGGACTCGCCTCCGGGTGCCCCTGGAAGGAGAAAGCCGGCACGTCGGTGCGGGCGATGCCCTGCAGCGAACCATCGAACAGCGACACGTGGGTGGCGCGCAGGTTTTTCGGCAGGGAATCGCCGTCGACCGCAAAACCGTGGTTCTGGCTGGTGATCAGCACCTGGCCGGTATCCATGTCCTTGACCGGGTGGTTGGCACCGTGGTGGCCGAACTTCATCTTCAGCGTCTTGGCACCGGACGCCAGCGCCAGCAACTGATGGCCGAGGCAGATGCCGAAGGTCGGGATGCCGCGGTCGAGGAATTCGCGAATGGCGTCGATGGCATAGTCGCAGGGCTCCGGATCACCCGGGCCGTTCGACAGAAAGACACCATCCGGCTTCATCGCCAGCACGTCTGCTGCCGATGTCTGCGCCGGCACGACGGTCAGCCTGACGCCACGCTGGGCCAGCATGCGCAGGATGTTGCGCTTGACGCCAAAATCGTAGGCGACGACATGGAAACGCGGCTCGGGGCCAGGCTCGTAGCCCGTCAGCGCCCATTCGCCTTCGCGCCAGGCATAGCCTTCCGTGGCCGAAACGACCTTGGCCAGATCCATGCCATTAAGACCCGGAAATGCCCTGGCCATGGCAAGCGCCTTGGCCTCGTCGACTTCACCGGCCAGGATGCAGCCAGCCTGGGCGCCCTTTTCGCGCAGGATGCGGGTCAGCTTGCGCGTATCGATGCCGGCAATGGCGACGATGCCGTGCTTCCTGAGATAGGACGACAGATCGTCCTCGCAACGCCAGTTGGAAGCACGCCGGGGCAGGTCGCGAATGACCAGGCCGGCGGCGTAATTGGCATTGGATTCAAAGTCTTCCGCGTTGCAACCGGTATTGCCGATATGCGGGTAGGTCAGCGTGACGATCTGGCGGCAGTAGGAAGGGTCGGTAAGGATTTCCTGATAGCCGGACATGGCGGTGTTGAAAACGACCTCGCCGCTGGTCAGGCCATCCGCACCGATCGATTGCCCTTTGAATACCGTTCCGTCGGCGAGGGCGAGAATGGCGGGAATGGTTGAGGGCAGTAATGACACGACCGGCTCTCCTGGAAATTTCTACTTGTTCATGTGCCAAGCGGGAAGGCTTGCGCCTCCCCGCTCGTGCTTTTTAACCTTCCCATTTTAGCCGGAAACCACCCCGTCAGGCAAATCCAGAGGCGCTGAAAGCCCCCTCGAAAGCGCTAATCCGACCACGCGTGCCATCCGGCCCGAGCCAGAAAAACTCAGCGCAGGCCGAGCACGTCCTGCATGTCGAACAGTCCGCTCCGGCGGCCGGCAAGGAAACGTGCCGCGCGCATGCTGCCCAGCGCGTAAGGCATGCGACTGCCTGCCTTGTGGGTGATTTCGACCCGCTCGCCGATCCCGCAGAACATAACCGTGTGATCGCCAACCACATCGCCGCCGCGCACCGTGGCGAAGCCGATGGTCGACGGGTCGCGCTCGCCGGTGACGCCTTCGCGGCCATAGACCGCGCACTCCTTGAGATCCCTGCCAAGCGCGCTGGCGACCACTTCGCCCATGCGCAACGCGGTGCCCGACGGTGCATCGACCTTCATCCGGTGGTGCGCCTCGACGATCTCGATGTCGTAACCCTGGTTCAGAATCCGGGCCGCCGTATCGAGTAACTTGAAGACCAGGTTGACGCCGACCGCCATATTTGGCGCGAAGACGACCGGAATGTCGCGCGCTACCGCAGCGATCGCTTCCTTGCCTTCAGCCTCGAAGCCGGTCGTGCCGATCACCATCGCCACCCCGGCCTTGCGGCAGAGTTCGAGATGCCCGAGCGTACCCTGCGGCCGAGTGAAATCGATCAGGCAATCGATACCTGAAAGACCGGCGGCCAGGTCATCGCTGACCCGGACCCCGCTCGCCAGGCCGGTCAATTGTTCAATGGTCTGGCCGATCGCCGGGGAGCCGGGCACGTCGAACGCGCCACCGAGAACAATGCCTTCATCCTTGAGCGCGACTTCGAGAAGCATGCGCCCCATGCGCCCACCAGCACCGACGATACCGACTCGCGTCTTGTCCATGATCAGAATCCAACCGAATTCATCAGGCCCTGAAAGAATCCCGGCCCCTCGGGCGCCGGCATTGGCGACCCGTCCGCCGGCAGGGTACCGAAATCGACCAGCCGGGTATTCGTCTTCGGCGCCGCCAGTTCGTCGAGGTCGGCGCCCTCGACATCGCCGGTGGCCTTGACCAGACGGTTGTCATTATCGAAATAAACGGAGAACTGGCGTTTCTCGACTTGACCGGTCCGGCCGTTCCGGTAGCTGTAAACATAGTCCCAGCGCTGCTGATGGAAAATGTCGGCGAGCAGCGGTGTACCGAGGATATAACGCACCTGTTCGCGGGTCTGGCCCGGCTTGAGCTGGGCGACCATTTCCTGGGTCAGCACGTTGCCCTGCTGGATGTCGATCTTGTACGCATTGAAACTGCTGCACGCCGCAAGCAGCGAACAGACAGCACCGAGAATAAGCAAGCGGGAACGGAACATACGGAAATCCGAAGTTTCTCAAACACCTTTGAAGCGGTATATGATACCCGAAATCACGCCGGCTCCGCCCCCGACCACCTAACGGAAGCAAAAACAATGAGCGACCCGCAAAGCCTCAAGAACATGGGGCTGAAGGCCACTGTTCCGCGCCTCAAGATCCTCGAACTGTTCGAAAAAAGCAGCTTGCGGCACATGACGGCCGAGGATGTCTACCGGATGCTGATCGCCGACAACATGGACATCGGGCTGGCGACGGTGTACCGGGTCCTGACCCAGTTCGAGCAGGCCGGATTGCTCGAACGCCATTTTTTCGAGTCGGGCAAGGCCGTCTTCGAGATCAACCGCGGCAGCCATCACGACCACCTGGTGTGCATCGACTGCGGCCGTGTCGAAGAGTTCTACGATGCTGAGATCGAGCGGCGGCAGAACAGCATTGCCGAGGAACGCGGGTTTGCCATCGAGGAACACGCCCTCTATCTGTACGCGCGTTGCACCAAGACCAACTGCCCCAACCGGGAAAAGAGCACCAAGACCTGAGCGCACCCGGGATGCCCGAAGTGTCATCGTGGCTTTCCGGCCCCTGGCTGGGCACAGCCGGAACCACATTCCTCCTCGTCGCGTTCGCCGAAATCGGCGACAAGAGCCAGCTGGTCTGCATGACCCTGGCTGCGCGCCATCGCGGCCTGCCGGTCGTCATCGGCGCCATTGCGGCATTCGCCGTCCTGAACCTGCTGGCGGTCCTGTTCGGCGCTGCCGTCGCCGCCTGGCTTCCCGAATGGCTGGTCATCCTGGCGGTGGCTGTCCTCTTCGCCGGATTCGGGATCAGCGCGTTGCGCTACACCGATGAAGACGGAGACGAAGACATCGAGGAAAAGCCCGGACACGGAATTGTCGCGACCACCTTCCTGCTGATCTTCCTCGCCGAATTCGGTGACAAGACGCAACTTGCGGTCGCCGGCATGGGCAGCACCAGCGCACCATCTGCCGTCTGGACGGGCGCGACCGCCGCCTTGGCCGTGACCTCGATACTCGGCGTCCTGGCCGGCCGCAAGTTGCTCAACTGGCTGCCACTGAAATGGATACACCGGATCAGCGGCGTCTTTTTTCTGTTGCTGGCGACCTTCGCCGTCACTCGGCTGTTCTGAAAGCCAGCCGGGCGCCCTTCATTTTCTGGTTTTTTCCGGGGTCGACCGCGCCCTTAACGAAGCACCCTTGGGGTGCAGCAGTTCGCCGGCATGCGCCAGCGTGATGTCCGTCACCTCGACGCCGCCCAGCATGCGGGCGATTTCGCGCACGCGCTGATCTTCGGCGAGCGGCTGGATGAAACTGAGGGTCACGCCGTCGCGAGCTTCCTTGCTGACCTGCCACTGCCATTCGGCGCGTGCCGCGACCTGCGGCAGGTGGGTGACGCACAGCACCTGGCGTTCGCCGCCGAGTTCGCGCAGCAGACGGCCGACGATCTCGGCGACGCCGCCGCCGATGCCGACGTCGACCTCGTCGAAAATCAGTGTCGGCACGCTGGCCGAACGCGAGGTCAGTACCTGGATGGCCAGGCTGATCCGCGACAGCTCGCCGCCGGATGCCACCTTGGCCAGCGCCCTGGCCTCCTGCCCGGCCAGGCCGCCGACCCGGAATTCGACCTGCTCCAGCCCGTTCGCCGTTCCTTCGGCCAGTGGCAGCAAGGCCACTTCGAAGCGCCCGGAGGCCAGCGCCAGTTGCTGCATCAGCGCACTGACCGCTTCCCCCATCTCGCCGGCAACGCGCTGGCGGCCGGCCGACAGCTCGCGGGCAAGCATCAGATATTCGGCCTTCGCTACCGCGACTCGTGCAGTCAGTGCATCGAGATCAGCCACCCCGGCAAGCGTCGCCAGCCGCGCCTGCCAGTCGGCCAGTAACGCCGGAAGCTCTGCCGGCTGAACGCGATACTTGCGGGCACTGGCAAGGACCGCCTCCATGCGCCGCTCGACCTCTGCCAGGCGTGCCGGATCGAGATCGACGCGATCGGCATAGCGACGCAGCGTAGACACTGCTTCCGCCAGTTCGGCCGAGGCCGATTGCAGCAAGCCTGAAACTTCCTGCAGCGCCGGATCGTAGCTCGCAAGCCCGGCGATCCGGGTAGCCACGCGATCGAGATTGCCCGAACAGGCGGCTTCGCCATCGGCCAACGTTTCGAGCGCAAAGCGGGCGCCGTCGATCAGGCTTGCGGCGTGCCCCAGGCGCTTGTGTTCGAGTTCGAGAGCGGACCATTCATCCCCGGAAAAAGCCAGGGTATCGAGTTCACGGACCTGCCATTCGAGCTGTTCGCGCTCGCGTTCCAGCGCCTCGGCACCGGTCGCGGCCGCGTTCAGTGCCTGCCCGGCTTCACGCCATCTCCGGTAAGCCGTGGCAACCTGTTGCGCCAAGGCGGACAGCCCGGCGTGAGTATCGAACAACACCCTTTGCGCGTCGCCACGGAGCAGCGACTGATGGGCATGTTGACCGTGGATATCGACCAGGAACTCACCAACCTCTCGCATCTGCTGGGCAGTCGCCGACGAGCCGTTGATATAACCGCGCGAACGGCCGCCGGCATCGAGCACCCGGCGCAGGATCAGCTCGTCCTCGGCAGCGAGGTCGTTGGCGGCCAGCCAGGCGATTACCTGCGGCAGCCCGCCGATCTCGAAGGTGGCTGCGACCTCGGTCCGCTCGCAACCGGCGCGCACGACGCCGGCATCGGCGCGGTCGCCGAGCGCCAGCGCCAGCGCATCGATCAGGATCGACTTGCCGGCCCCGGTTTCCCCGGTCAACGCGCCAAAACCGGAGGAAAACTCGAGTTCCAGCCGATCGACGATGACAAAGTCGCGAATCGCAAGGTGGCGCAGCATCAGGGGCCCTTGGGGCGTTCACTCCAGTGCAGTTTCTGGCGCAGCATCGCGAAGTAACTGTAGCCCGGCGGATGCAGAAAGCAGATGGCATATTCCGATCGCTTCAGGCGGACACTATCGCCGGGAAGCAGATCCAAAGTCACCTGGCCGTCGAAGTGCACGCGCGGATCGTCGGCCTGAATAATGCGAAGTTCGATGTTGGCCTGGTCATTGACGATGATCGGCCGGTTGGTCAGCGCATGCGGACACAGCGGCACAAGCGCGATGCCGGTCAGCGTCGGATGCAGGATCGGCCCGCCCGACGACAGCGAGTAGGCGGTGGAACCGGTCGGCGTCGACACGATGAGGCCGTCGGAGCGCAGGTTGTAGATGAATTCGCCGTCGATCGACAGCGCGAACTCGATCATCCGGCCGATCGCCCCCTTGTCTACGACGACTTCGTTCAGCGCCTGATTGGCGGCGATCTCCTTGCCGTCGCGGATCACTTCCGCATCGAGGAGCATGCGGTTCTCGGCGGCAAAGCGCCCGTCGAGCAGATCGTCGATGCCGGTCAGCATGTCGTTGCGCGCGATGTCGGTCATGAAACCGAGCCGGCCCTGATTGATGCCAACCAGCGGTACGCGATAGCGCGCCAGGCGGCGCGCCGCGTTGAGCATCGTACCGTCGCCGCCAATGACGATGGCGAGGTCGGCATGGGCGCCGATGTCGCTGAAGCCGCAGGTGACCCAGCGCGCAAGATCGACCTGGCGCCCGACCTGCTCGGCCGTCTCGCGCTCGATGAACACCGAAATCCCCCGCTCGTGCAGATACTCCGCGAGCTGGCGCAGCGATTCGGCTATTTCGCGACTATGGTACTTGCCGACCAGCGCAATGGTCTTGGGCGAGCGGTAGGAGCCGAAGCAGGAGTTCATGATGCGGATTCTTGCATAAAAATGGTCACTCGCGCCGCCCCCGGTTTTTTGTACAATGCCCTGCCATGCTCGATGATCGCTCCCGCACCCTCCTCAAGGCCCTGGTCGAACACTACATTGCCGACGGCCAGCCGGTGGGTTCGCGCGCGCTGTCGAAGTATTCAGGCCTCGACCTGTCGCCGGCGACGATCCGCAACGTCATGGCCGACCTCGAAGAAGCCGGCTTTGTTGCCAGCCCGCACACCTCGGCAGGGCGCGTTCCGACGCCGCGCGGCTACCGGCTGTTCGTTGACACGCTGTTGACCATGCGCCCGCTCGAGGCACGGCAACTCGATGAAATGGAAGGCGCCTTGCACGGTCGACCGGCAAATCAGGTCATTTCCAGCGCCTCGCAACTGCTTTCCAGCCTCACGCATTTTGCCGGCGTCGTCATGGCGCCGCGCCGTTCCGGCAGCCGCATCCGCCAGATCGAGTTCCTCAACCTGACCGAAAAACGCATCCTGCTGATCATCGTCACTACCGATGGCGACGTGCAGAATCGCGTTCTGGTCACCGAGAAGGCCTATTCGCCAGCCGAACTTGTCCAGGCCGCCAACTATCTGAACCAGAATTTCGCCGGCCTCGACTTGGAACAGATCCGCCATCGCCTGTCGGCCGAGATCGAACAGTTGCGCGACGACATCAAGCCGCTGATGACACTGGCGCTCGAAGCCGGCAACGAGGCGCTGTCCGGCAACGAGACCCCTTATGTGATCTCCGGCGAGCACAACCTGCTCGACGTCGAGGAACTGTCCTCGAACATGAAGCGCCTGCGCGAACTGTTCGACCTTTTCGAACAGCGCTCGAGCCTGGTGCGCCTGCTCGACGTTTCCAACCGGGCCGCCGGCGTCCGGATCTTCATCGGCGGCGAATCCGGCATCGCCACGCTCGACGAATGCAGCGTGGTTGCCGCTCCCTATACCGTCGATGGCCAGATCGTCGGCTCGGTCGGCGTCATCGGCCCGACCCGCATGGCCTACGAACGCGTCATTCCGATTGTCGACATCACCGCCAAGCTCCTTTCCAGCGCCCTCTCCAACCAGCAAAACTACTGATGCCAAAAATCCGGCCCGAACCCCCGCACCAGCACGGCACCGCACCGGGCACCGCCGTCGTCCTCGTCAATCTGGGCACCCCGGAGGCGCCGACGGCCCCTGCCCTCAAGCGCTATCTGCGGCAATTCCTGTCCGACCCGCGCGTCGTCGAGATCCCGCGCCCGGTCTGGTGGCTGATCCTCAATGGCATCATTCTGAATATCCGTCCGAAGAAATCTGCCGAAAAATATGCCTCGGTTTGGATGACCGACGGTTCTCCGCTCAAAGTGCATACCGAACGCCAGACCAAGTTCCTTGCCGGCTATCTCGGCGAACGCGGCCACATCGTGACCGTCACGTCGGCGATGCGCTACGGCGCGCCGTCGCTGCCCGACGTCCTGGACCGGCTCAAGGCAGCCGGCAATGCTCGTATCCTGGTGCTGCCGATGTACCCGCAATACTCGGCCAGTACGACCGCCACGGTAATCGACGAGGCGTGCCGCTGGCTACTGACCCAGCGCAATCAGCCGGAAATGCGCTTTGTCCGCAATTTCCATGACGATCCGGACTACATCAGCGCCCTCGAGCAGACGGTACGCAATCACTGGGTCAAGCATGGCCTGCCGACCACCGGCGACCAGTTGATCATCAGCTTCCACGGCTTGCCGCGCCGCAATCTCGATCTCGGCGACCCGTATTACTGCGAATGCATGAAGACCGGCCGCCTGCTCGCCGAGCGCCTGAACCTCGCGCCCGAACAGCACAGGATCTGCTTTCAGTCACGCTTCGGCAAGGCGGAGTGGCTGCAACCGTACACCGCCCCGACCCTCGAGGCGCTGGGCAAGGCCGGCACGCGGCGTGTCGATGTGATCTGTCCCGGCTTCGTCGCCGACTGCCTGGAAACCCTGGAAGAGATCGCCATCGAGGGCAAGGCCTCATTCCTGGCGAACGGGGGCAAGGAATACCACTACATTCCGGCGCTGAACGAAGACCACGTCTGGCTGGCGGCGCTGGCCTCGCTCGCCGAGCGTCACCTCGGCGGCTGGCCGTCGAAGGCGAAAGCCGATGCCGGCGCACTGGCCGCTTCAGCCCGGTTGGCCAGGACGCATGGCGCTGCCTCTTGAAACTGGCCGACGCGACCTTATATCAGACTTTTCTGATACCAAGGAAGCGTGATGAGTGACAACCTGCACATCGTTTGCCCGCACTGCGATGCGGTCAATCGTCTCCCGGCCGCCCGCCTCGACGAAAATCCGGTTTGCGGGCAATGCCGGAAGGCATTGTTTGCCGGAAAGCCGCTTGACCTGACCTCAGCCAACTTCGATCGCCACATCGGACGCAGCGACCTGCCGGTCGTCGTCGACTTCTGGGCGCCGTGGTGCGGCCCCTGCCGCTCGATGGCACCTGCCTTTGCCCAAGCTGCCGCGGAACTGGAACCAGAAGTCCTTCTCGCCAAGGTCGACACCGAAAGCCAGCAGCAACTCGCGGCCCGCTTCAACATCCGCAGCATTCCGACGCTTGCCATCTTCAAGGGCGGGCGCGAAATCGCCCGGCACAGCGGCGCGGTCGACGCAGCATCGCTGAAGCGCTGGGTCAAGTCGCACCTTTGATACCCGGCAACCCTGCCGGGCGAGTTCTACATCGGTGTCAGTTCGAGATCGAGACCGCTACCCGGCGCCGAGCGGGTCGAACCCTCCATGAGCGCCTTCGCTGACTCGACGGCAGGCGCCCCCTGGGCTGCCGCAATCAGATTGACGGTGCGCATGCGCTCGATCATCCGCCCGAGCAGCGCGGTACGCATGCGCTCCTGCAATTCCTCGGAAGCCAGCGCCAGCGCGGCCGCGTTGATTTCCAAAAAGAGTGTGCTCTCAAGCGTCACCACGCTGGCCGAGCGCTCGTCCTTGGTGGGATGCAGGTAGGCCACTTCGCCGATCACCTCGCCCTGCCCCAGGCGGCACAGCGTCGAGCCGCCGATCGAGACTTCGACGAAACCATCGACGACGAGGCCGAAAATGCGGTTGGCCTCGCCCTCGCGAATGATCGCCACGCGCGGCGCGATCTGGCGCCAGACTGAAATGCGCAGGATTTCCCAGAGTTCGACATTCTCGAACTCGGTAAAGAATTCCAGCTTCCGCAGCATCTCGAAATGCCGTGTGTCCTGGACGGTCTCATCGTCCTCGAGTATCTGGTAGCGAACCGCGGCAAGGTCCTTGGCGAATTCGGCGCCATTCCGGTAGCGGCTGTAGAGATCCTTTTCCAGTGCCCGGCGCAGGATGGCGTTGAGGCCCTCGGGCAGGCTCGGGTTGAGCGAGGTCACGTCCGGCGCGTCGGTATTGATGATGCGGTAGATCAGTGTCGCCTGATTCTTGGCGCGGAAGGGCAGTCGCCCGGTCAGCAACTGGAACATGACGACACCGAGCGAATAAAGGTCGGTCTTCTGGTTGAGCTGATAGCCTTTGATCTGTTCCGGCGACATGTAGGACGGCGACCCGACCCCCATGATGAATGTCGAGTCACGGTCCATGTTCTTGTTGAGATTGAGCGCCAGGCCAAAATCGACCAGCTTGGGCTCGTCGCCCGCCGCCACCAGGATATTCGCCGGCTTGATGTCACGATGGATGATGCCCTGGCGGTAGGCGCTGTCGAGCGCCATGCAGCACTTGAAGATGATCCCGATCACGCGATGCAGCGGCAGCAGACGGTCGATGCGGGTGTGCTCCTCGAGCGAGAAACCCTGGATGTATTCCATCGCCAGATAAGCGAAATCGTCCTCGACCACGCCCTCGTAAACCTTGGCGATGTTCTGGTGATTGAGGCGCCGGGCAACCATGCCCTCGTTCTGGAACAGCTTGCGAAGGCGGCGCGACATGGCGGCGCAGTCCTTGCCGAAGCGGACGACCTTGACGGCAACCGGCGTGTCGGAATCCGGGCTCACGCAGAGGTAGACCGTGGCGGTCGCCCCCTTGCCCAGTTGCCTGACTACCCGGTACTTGCCGATTTTTTCCATTTGCATCGTGATATTTCAGCAGAGGTTTTCATCGTAGCACGCTGATTGCGTGCCGGTCATCGCCCATCCCCTTCAGAAAGTTTGCAAAAAGCCCTTGAAATACCAAGGGACATCCCCAAGTAGCGGACAACCTTTTTGGAGAAACGCGCATGTCCAACCCGGAAAACGCCCAGGAACCCCTGCTGGGCAACGAACCCGCCACCGAATCGAGCCCCGAACCGGCGGCCGCCGAGCACACCGACACCCTGCCCAGCATCGAAGAACAGTTTCGCCGGCTCGAACTGCAGGCAGCCGAACATTACGACGCCTGGCTGCGTGCCAAGGCGGAAGGCGAAAACATCAGGCGCCGCGCCCAGGAGGATATTTCCAAGGCGCACAAGTTCGCCGTCGAGAAATTCGCCGGCGAACTGCTCGCGGTCAAGGACAGCCTCGAAGCTGCGCTGGCGGTGCCCGAGCAATCCGTCGACAGCTTCAAGGCCGGTGTCGAACTGACCCTGAAGCAACTGGTTTCCGCCTTCGAAAAGAACGCCCTGACCGAAGCGAACCCGATCGGCGAGAAGTTCGATCCGCACAAGCATCAGGCCATCGGCATGGTCGACTCGGAACAGGACGCCAACACTGTGGTCACCGTGCTGCAAAAGGGCTACCTGATCGCCGACCGCGTACTGCGTCCGGCGCTGGTCATGGTTGCCAAGGGCAAATAAAGACTTGAAATCAGGGGCCCAGCCCCCAAATCACGAACATCAGCAATTCACTTTAAGGAAAAAAACATGGGCAAGATCATTGGTATCGACCTCGGCACCACCAACAGCTGCGTCGCCATCATGGAAGGCGGCCAGCCGAAGGTCATCGAAAACTCCGAAGGCGCGCGCACCACGCCGTCCGTCATCGGCTACGCCGAAGACGGCGAAATCCTTTCCGGCGCCCCGGCCAAGCGTCAGGCCGTGACCAACCCGATGAACACGCTGTATGCCGTCAAGCGCCTGATCGGCCGCCGTTTTGAAGAGAAGGAAGTGCAGAAGGACATCGCCCTGATGCCCTACAAGATCGTCAAGGCCGACAACGGCGACGCCTGGGTGCAGGTCCGCGACAAGAAAATCGCCCCGCCGCAGGTTTCCGCCGAAGTGCTGCGCAAGATGAAGAAGACCGCCGAGGACTACCTCGGCGAGGAAGTCACCGAAGCCGTCATCACCGTGCCCGCCTACTTCAACGACAGCCAGCGCCAGGCGACCAAGGACGCCGGCCGCATCGCCGGCCTGGACGTCAAGCGCATCATCAACGAACCTACCGCTGCTGCCCTCGCGTTCGGCATGGACAAGGTGTCCGGCAAGGACAAGAAGATCGCCGTCTATGACCTCGGTGGCGGTACCTTCGACATCTCGATCATCGAAATCGCCGATGTCGATGGCGAAAAGCAGTTCGAAGTGCTGGCCACCAACGGCGACACCTTCCTCGGCGGCGAAGACTTCGACCAGCGCCTGATCGACTACATCATTGACGAATTCAAGAAGGAATCCGGCGTCAACCTGAAGCAGGACGTCCTCGCCCTGCAGCGTCTCAAGGAAGCTGCCGAAAAGGCCAAGATCGAACTGTCTTCCAGCCAGCAGACCGAAGTCAACCTGCCCTACATCACCGCCGACGCCTCCGGTCCGAAGCACTTGGCCATCAAGATCACCCGCGCCAAGTTCGAGTCGCTGGTCGACGAACTGGTCGAGCGTACCGTCGCCCCGTGCGTCACCGCGCTCAAGGATGCCGGCTGCAAGATCGGCGACATCAACGACGTGATCCTGGTCGGCGGCCAGTCCCGGATGCCCAAGGTGCAGGAGAAGGTCAAGGAAATCTTCGGCAAGGAGCCGCGCAAGGACGTCAATCCTGATGAAGCCGTCGCTGTCGGCGCCGCCATCCAGGGTGGCGTGCTGCAAGGCGAAGTCAAGGACGTGCTGCTGCTCGACGTGACCCCGCTGTCGCTGGGTATCGAGACGCTGGGCGGCATCATGACCAAGCTGATCCAGAAGAACACGACGATCCCGACCAAGGCGTCGCAGGTCTTCTCGACCGCCGACGACAACCAGGGCGCGGTGACCATCCACGTGCTGCAGGGCGAGCGTGAAGTCTCCTCGGGCAACAAGAGCCTTGGCCAGTTCAACCTGGAAGGCATCCCTCCGGCGCCGCGCGGCACGCCGCAGATCGAAGTCATTTTCGACATCGACGCCAACGGCATCATGCACGTGACCGCCAAGGACAAGGCCACCGGCAAGGAAAACAAGATCACCATCAAGGCCAACTCCGGCTTGAGCGAGGCTGAAATCCAGGCCATGGTCAAGGATGCCGAACTGCACGCCGAAGACGACAAGAAGGTGCACGAGCTGGCCGATGCCCGCAACCAGGCCGACGGCATGGTGCACATGGTCAAGAAATCGCTGACCGAGTACGGCGACAAGCTCGACGCCGCCGAAAAGGAAAGCATCGAAGCGGCGATCAAGGATGTCGAATCCGTGCTGCGCGACGGCGACAAGGACACCATCGTCGCCAAGACCGAAGCGCTGTCCGCCGCCGCCCAGAAGCTGGGTGAAAAGATGTACGCCCAGCAGCAGGCCGAAGGCGCGGCCGCCGGTGCGGGTGCCGAAGGCGGCGCCCAGCAGCAGGCCAAGAAGGACGAAGGCGACGTGGTGGATGCCGAGTTCACCGAGGTCAAGGACAAGAAGTAATTCCCGACCGCACGGCCCGGCGCCGAGCCTTCCGGAACCCTCCGGCGGCGCTCGGCGCCTTTGTCACTTGACGGGTAGAAGAAATGTCAAAACGCGATTTTTATGAAATTCTCGGCGTCAACCGCGACGCTTCCGACGACGAGATCAAGAAGGCCTACCGCAAGCTGGCCATGAAGCACCATCCGGACCGCAATCCGGACAACCCGAAGGCCGAGGAACACTTCAAGGAGGCCAAGGAGGCCTACGAAATCCTGTCGGACAGCCAGAAGCGCGCGGCCTACGATCAGTTCGGCCACGCCGGGGTCGATCCGCAAGCCGGCATGGGCGGCGGTTTTGGTGGCGGTGGCGGCTTCTCCGATGCCTTCGGCGGCATCTTCGACGAAATCTTCGGTGGCCGCGGCGGTGGCGGTGGTGGCCGTTCCAACATCTATCGCGGTGCCGATCTGCGCTACAACCTTGAAATTTCACTCGAGCAGGCTGCACACGGCACGGAAACCAAAATCCGCATCCCGACCATGGAAGTCTGCGAGCCATGCAACGGTACCGGCGCCAAACCGGGCACGCAGCCGAAAACCTGCCCGACCTGTAACGGTTCCGGCCAGGTGCGTCTGCAACAGGGCTTCTTCTCGATCCAGCAGACCTGCCCCAAGTGTCACGGCACCGGCCGCTTCATCGCCGACCCCTGCAAAAGCTGCGGCGGCGTCGGACGCACCAAACAGCACAAGACGCTCTCCGTCAAGATTCCGGCCGGGGTCGACGAGGGCGATCGCATCCGGCTCGCCGGCGAAGGCGAACACGGGGTCAACGGCGGCCCGCCCGGTGACCTCTACGTGCAGATTCACCTCAAGCAGCACGCGGTATTCACTCGCGACCACAACGACCTGCATTGTGAAATGCCGATTTCCTTCACCACTGCGGCACTCGGTGGCGACATCGAGATTCCGACCCTGGATGGCGCCGCCAGCATCAAGATTCCCGCCGAAACCCAGTCTGGCCGCGTCTTCCGTTTGCGCGGCAAGGGCATCAAGGGAGTGCGCAGCCACACCCATGGCGACCTGATGTGCCACGTCGTGGTCGAAACGCCGGTCAGCCTGACCGACCGTCAGAAGGAACTGCTGCGCGAACTCGAAGAATCCAGCCGCGACAACAACGCCAAGCACAACCCGCGCTCCAAGTCGTGGATGGACAAGGTCAAGGAATTCTTCGGCGACTGACTCCTTCACTTTGCAGCGCCGCCAGACTGCAACGCAGCTTAAGGCGCAGCTACAAGGTCAAGGCATTCTTCGGCGACCAATTCCGCCACGCTTTTTGGCATTTTTTGACCGTCGACCGCAGCAGGTGGTTTTTCCGGGCCACCTGCCTGTTCCCCCCGTCGCGTTCCGGCTGTTAGAATCCGCGGACTAACAAAGGGGGGAATACCATGCATTTCCTTAAGCAGTTGCTCACCGTCGCTGCCATTGCCGTTTCCAGTCTGGCGGTAGCCGAACCGGGGATCACCGAAAATTCGATCACGCTGGGCATGACGTCTCCGTTCTCCGGACCGAACGGAGCTTATGGCAACGACATGCGTCAGGTGATCGAGGCCTATTTCGACCAAGTCAACAAGTCCGGCGGGGTCAACGGGCGCAAGATCAATCTGGTGGCGCTCGATGACGGCTACGAAACCGACCGCGCGGTAGCCAACACCAGGATTCTGATCAGCGAAAAGAACGCCTTTGCCCTGCTCGCCTCCTACGGCTCCAGCCCGACGACCGAGGCGATGAACAAGGTGTTCGGGCCGTCCAGAGTGCCGCTGGTCGGCACCATATCCGGCGCCGGCAGCCTGCGCGAACCAATTTCCCAGAATCCGGGCAGCCGTTACATGTTCAACGTGCGCGCCAGCTATGCCGACGAAACCGAAGCGATCGTCAATCAGATGGTTTCGCTTGGACTCAAAAACATTGCCGTTTTCTACCAGAATGACGGATTCGGCAAATCCGGGCTGGACGGCGTAACGAACGCGCTGAAAAAGCACAACCTCGCCCCGACGGCAACCGCCACCGTCGAGCGCAACTCGGTCGACGTGAATGCGGCCGTGGAAGCGATCGCCAAGGCCAAGCCGCAGGCGGTGGTCATGGTGACGCTGTACAAGCCGACGGCGGCCTTCGTCAAGGCGATGAAGAAAGCCGGCCAGAATCCGATGTTCATGACCCTGTCACCGGTCGGCACCGAGCAACTGATTGCCGAACTCGGCCCGGATGCCCGCGGTATCGGCATTTCGCAGGTCATGCCCTATCCGTGGAGCGATGTCGTGCCGTTGGTGCACGACTATCAGAAGCTGATCGGCAACAAGAAGAACGGCTTTTCCTATTACGGCATCGAAGCCTATGCCATGGCGCGCATCATGGTCGATGCGCTGCGCAAGGCCGGCAAGGACCCCACACGTGAAAAACTCCTGGCGGCGCTGGAAGGCACGAACACCGACCTCGGCGGATTCCGTGTCGCCTTCAGCCCCACCAACCGCCAGGGTTCGCGTTTTGTCGAACTGACCGTGGTCGGATCGGGCGGAAAAATTCTTAAATAAACATCGCGGTCAACACGAAAAAACGGCCTGTTTTCACAGGCCGTTTTTCATTTCAGAGACGCCGCCAGGTCGTTCCTTGCGGACTGTCGTCGAGCGCTACGCCGGCCGCCTTCAGTTCGTCGCGCAGGCGATCGGCTTCGGCGAAATTCCGCGCCTTCTTGGCTG
>Ga0209668_10000222_pt1 | contig 24162 bp, 12 predicted proteins | sample FrelakmetPLP11PL_FD_187150 | JGI IMG/M metagenome (GOLD analysis project Ga0209668, IMG submission 187150) | Freshwater lake sediment microbial communities from the University of Notre Dame, USA, for methane emissions studies - PLP11 PL (SPAdes)... | ecosystem: Environmental > Aquatic >...
ACTTGACGGACTTATAGTTGAGCATGGCATCTACCATCCGTTGTTCACATACTTTCATTACATCAACTCCGCTTTAATCTCTGAGGTATTAAGAGAGCATTCAAGATAGTTCCGTTGGAACCACCCGCAAATGGCACACTCCTTTGAAGAAGACATCATATAGTACTCATAATCCATGTTACCTTCTGACACAGTAATCTTATAGAGGTTCATCTTATACTCCTACTGGTTGAATGAAGGCATACTTGCCTTCGGTATTGTATCCGCCACGGTACTGATACCTGTCGGTATATCCTAGGTACAGGTTATACCCTTCCAACATATCTGAAGCCTCATCAAGAGTGAATTCACCTTCGACGAAACTGTTGTCCATCCATACCTTCCACATTACAGAATGTTTCGCCGTGTACTCAGGATGTCCACACACATCACATACTGTGATAAGATCATACTTATCTAGGATGTGAGTACCAATACCGCTATCAATTACATCTCCACAACAATTGTAGATTGTAATATAGTTTAGCATTACTTAGATCTCCACAATGCGGATACGATATGCTGAAACTTGGACCACAATGATACTGCTGATCCACACCAACATAGTCAGCCCAATACCTGTCGTAATACAATCACGAACAGATTCAAGACCCGCCGTGGCGAGGTAACATGACGCACACCACAACACAAACGACACAACCTTATCACGATTATTCATTTCATACTCCTTAGTTTGGATCTGTCAAGAAAGATATGCATGGCATTCCTACCATACATACCAACACAAGGGATGGACACCTTGTGTATAGATTAAGCCGCATACCTACGGGGATTATAGTCGAGTAAGACTATCCTTAATCTGAGTACATAGTACCACTAAGGTACAGAGAGATAGGTATGGGATCGTCCTCCCATACCTATCACTACGAACCTTACATATCTAACTTCAACAAACCTTTGGCGGTAGATTTATTGATAACTTTCATAACACTTACAAACCTTCCGCGTTTGTTGGCATCATAGCCAACACCATCCGAACCCCAACTCATACCATTGCATAGTTCGTGTGCCAACATCTGCACACTAAAGAGAACATCGTCGAACCTCTCAGGGGATACTGCACCGACATACAATTCGACAACACCACCACGAACCTCAAAGGTTCCGTTCATATCTTTCAACTTTGCACACCACAAGACTAGATCGGATTGTTTCATTAGATACCTCCGCTATATGCACCAACGATACCCGCTACGATAGCAAGTACAACCATACCTACGAATACTACCTTTACGATAGTAGTATCTTTCATTAGATACTACCTTTAGCAAACATCTTACCATACACCCGCTCCAACTTGCGAGACGATTCCTTGCGGGAAATACCCGCACAACGGGCTACGGCGGATACCATGTTATCCCAAGTACGAGCACACTGCCAGATTTCATATGCCCTGATTGATTCTTGGGCAAACACTACCATGAGTTGACGCTTTGTCATGAGATACTCCAATTGTTAAGGTACAGAGAGATAGATAGGGGATTAATTATCCCCTACCTATCACTACACACCCTACTTACAGACCGAGATCGGCGAGGATATTCGCCGACAGTCCGTTGCTCTTACCCTTCACTTGCTTCTCGCTGACCACAAAGTGGAAGTGGAGTTCACAATCAACATGCTCCACCACCATATCCCGAACCCACTTGCGAATTTGATCGCATCGAACATCTTCCCCCTTCCAATTGAAGGGGATAACACCATACTCGTTCGTCTCACCCTCCACCAACGATGGGGTGGAATACTGGATTTCATTCCAATTATTCAACTGACAGATAACACCGAACAAAGTACACTTTGCACCCGAACTATGATCAACGATCATGTTGGGCAATCCCCGAAGGGTCTGACCGTTACACTTGCCACTAAGGGTCTTACGACCACCAGTGATAATCGTAGCAGCGTATTGACCACCGAACGCAACCGCAAACTTTGACATATTTGGCATAAGCATAGTAATAAACTCCAATAGAGTTGAATGAAACAAGGTTGACCAACATGGTCAACCTTTACAGAAAGCATAGGGTAATCAGTAAAGACTACCCTATGGGATTTATTTACTAGTTGCTAGCGGGATTCGAACCGCACTAGCGTCCCCGTACAACCGTAGAAGGCTCACCTTAGCCACCTTATGGGTGGGATCCTATATCGTCGGTGCAACCCGTTAACCTTGGGAAGCCTACCACCACACTCCGTAAGAGTGTGATCCCCCCGTAGAGGGACGCTAGCACTACACTAGCGAGAATCATGAGCCGTACACTTGTACAAGCATGGAGATGTTGCGGAGAAGCCGCCATAGAACGAGGACATTGATCCCATAGTCTCGTTCACCAAGGTACTTGTTGACATTGTGTACGAAACAAGGTAGGCAACTAGATGCCACTTCGGGGAATTCTCAGAATTATTTATTTAGGGGGGGGTAGTACACCCTAGAGCGTCAAGGGGGGGTACGGGGGGAACGCCAGCCGAAGAACCTACGGAGATACCCCCTCGTAAATTCCCGACCCCTACAAGGGTTCCACCCTTGAGGTTCTATCTTATGAAACCCAGACACCCCCCGTTAGGGGGGAGCTGGATAGATGGACCCAGGTAACAGACGGGGGAATGCCCCTGGGGCGGTATGGTTGACTGTCGGTCCTAGTCCCTAGGCACATTGTCACCCATAATGAAATGTCTTAATGGATTCTAAACTGAAGGGTCTACCAAGGTATAGCCTCTAGGGGCTATACATAGGTATACATAGGTATACTTAAGTATATCCCCTAATGGGGTATATTTCAATTTAGCTGTCCCTAACAGGTAGACAGCTTGCTGTTTCTTTAAGGTCTTTCCATAGACCGTAGAATAAAACATCTAGTTCTATCCTACGTTACGTCTCCTACTGGTTGTAATTATGCATGAATATACATTAATCACCTACTACAGGGATTATGCATGAATATGCAAACCCACTAGGAAGCCCGTAGGGACATCCTTGGGTTCCCCCCACCCAATGGTAGGGGGGAACCCTTAGGATCAGTTCTGGATCATCTCTCCTAGTACGTCATGGCCTAGATTATACCAGCTCTTAATTGTTTCTGGTGTCCTCAGTAATCTGCTTGGGGCAGTAGAGGCTGGACCAGAGACTAGGTCTGGGAGGTTAAACTTACCTGAGGCTTCTGGACCTCCTAGGAATTCTGATGTACCCATAATACTGTGGCGCATGATTTGACTGAGGAAGGCGTATGATCCCAGTAAGGGTAATGAGGTGGCTGTTCTGATAACAAAGTCAGTTGGGTTCTTGACGAACTCATCATAACCACCAGTCTCATCGTTTACTGGATCTGCTAGGGCGCGGCTACTGCCGTAGGCCATAGCTTCCATAAGCATTAGTCCAGCAAGGTGCTGGCTATAGCCTGATGTCATAGTTCTTCTTCGTCTACCTATTTCCTGTACACCCATAGATAACATGAACTGCATATACTGTGACAGGGATTTTCCAAAGATAGATTGGTTTACACGGATATCCAACAGGGTGGGTTCTACGTTGGTATGCCTTGCGGTCATATTAATATAGGAACCCATTCTATTGATTGCCTCTACCTTTTCTTGGTCATCTCCTGCCCATGTAAATAACTTCTTAGCATCCAGCATACCATCACTGTACAGGGATTGGTTCTTACTGGCGGCGTGTAGGATATCAATATACTTGGGATCAAGTAGACCAGCGGTGGATAGATCCAAAGCTTCCTTTGGAGCTAGACCACACTTACGAGCTAGGTGTCCAAACTCAGAGTAGGAAGCGGTTGGATTCTTCGCTAGAAGATCAGCCATCTTTCTAAACTCCTTAATGTTTGTTGTCATGTTTTCCTGAGCATTCCAAATATGCAATGTAGTTGTTACATCGTTAATGAATGCTAGGGGAGCACCAACAGCTGATGAGAAGGCTGATAACCTATTGGATGCTTTCTGCAACCAATTGGTTTCTACCTTATTCATTTCTCCTGCTGCTCTCCATGTATTAACAAAGTTTGAAATCATTCCTCCAGCTCCCTGTCCGAAGACAGCACCAGCAAATGGATTGTCTGGATGTAGGCTGGCTCTGTGAAGCATGTGGTCAGTGGATAGACCTCTTAGCCAGTGGCTGGCTGAGATCATCTGCTGTCTAGCTAGTCTGCGGTTCTTACCTCCAGGACCAATTAGCTGAACCATCTTTACCATATTAGGTAGAGCTTGTGTAAGCATTGCTCTATTCTTATTACTGGATAGAATTGCTCTTGCTGTTTCGGGGATAGAGTTAATAGCAGCTCTAAGGCCGCTAGCAGCTACCAGAGGAACTCTGGAGTTCTCAAGAAGAACTCTATAGTACTTATCTACGGAGTCCGTAGATGAAGTCCAGTTTCCAATTGAGTGATCCCATGCACTTCTTAATCTCTCATAACCACGCTTTCTACTAGCTATCTCTGAAGCAGAGAGATGCGATCTTCCAATCGACTCCTCTCCTACTCCTGATAGAACTTGGATCAGATCACTCATAGACATTCTTGTACCAAAGAATTCACTTAGGTACTTGGTCATCATTGAGTCGGTTATTGAACCGCGTAACTGATCATTTGCTAGTTGGAAGATGTTCTTAGAGAAGTACTGACTTAGTTCAGGATTTCTAACTAGTTCGTCATGACTAATGATTCTTTCCTCAGCGTAGTTGTTTCCTTCTCCGATAGACATACGACGAGGTGCTGATGACTTACTATCTCCGAAATCTATTCCAAGATATCTATTCTTGGCGATTGTCATTGATTGTTTGATAGCAGTGTACTCTTCGCCTTCCTTCTTATAGGAAGCATTCCAATCTGCAGTATAGTCCTCGTTACTAGTTAATCCCTTGTTGTGAGTTTCTTGAGCATCCTTACTAAGCTTCTCAATATCATTAAACAACTTAATAGTGCTACCCTTCCATTCTAGTCTCTTTCCTATTTCCTTTTCGGATAATAGAACAGCGAGTGGAGAGTCAGCTTCTATCTTAATGGATGTAATGTTATCAGTATGAGAATCTCTCTTGATACTTAACCAACCAAGTGCAGAAGCGGTGATCACAGAGATTTGTTTTTTCTCTAATGTCTTTGCAACGGCATGGTTAGTTAAAGCTTCTACGAAACCTCCTTGATTCTGATGAGCATGGGTATTAGCTACGTGAGCTGTACCGTATGTCTTTGGATCAATGTTCTTAGATAGTTCTCCGTACTTGGATAACAAGTCTACAGTAAGTTCATTAAACTTATTCTGTACCTTGATTGTTTCCATAACAAGATCTCTGTTGACCATTGCTGGAACCTCAGACTCTCTTGTCATATAATCCCAAGCAACATCATTTATTCTCTTAAGCTCTGCCTGATCTTTAACTCTACCTAGAACTTTATCTCTAAGTTGAACCATCTCTGATCTTAGTAATAAGTTATTTACTTCTGTATTTAACTTATCTATAGACGGTAGATTAAACTTATTCTTAAGTTCTCCATTTCTAAGATCCATCATTGGATCAAAGATCTTTGAGATAAACTGAAGTAGAATTGAATTTGAATCTGCAGTATCTCCATACTGTATAGCACCACCGATTAAGGAATTAACTTTCTTACCAAAGGTAGTATCTGAAGCAGCTGAGTATATACCAGCAGAAGAGTTTCTATCACCCATTGCTTCTCTGATTCGTGGAATCAAAGACGATGAGATGAACTCTCTTCTTTCGGTTTCACTGAGAGATCTATATGTCTTACCAGCAAAAGCTTTGCTGATAACGGTTGCCTTACTCAGGTTCATTGGTGTCTTAATAGAATCAAAAATCTTATTAGTCTGAGTATCTATTGGATCTAGTCCATTAAGAACTCTATGGATTGAATTCATGTCTTCCATAGTTGTTTCCTCATGAAGACCCATACTAGCTAGTTTTCTTCTACGAAGATCAACCGCATCACTGAGTACATCTAATGGTTCACCTAAGGTTCGACCACTTATGCTTCCTACGTTTGGATCAAAGTTTTTATTAAAGGGTGACTTTATCTGTGTATTTTTCCATGCAACAAATACTCGGTGTTCTGTAAATCCTCTACGAATTCCACCAATGTGAGATAGACCATCATAACCATCTTTCATTAAAGCCTGAATAAAAAGATGCTCTACACCATAAAAATTAAATGTTCCAAATAAAGAATCAACCTTTATAGGATTCTCAGTAGGTGTAATATGATCTCTTATTGTTTCTAGAAAAATCTTTTTGTCTTGTGGCTTTAAATTCTCAGCAAGATCTTTTAGTTTGGCAATAGTAAACTTATCATTATCAGCATCAATAGGTTTTTGTATAGAAAGGTATACAGGATATACACCAACATTATTAACTATTTCTTCTGAGTTTACACCAAGCTTTTTAGCTAGGGCTAATATAGCATCATCAGATGCTCCCTCTTCATTCAGGTTTATAAACAGATCTTCTAACGATGTTATGTCACCGTCTCTATCATATGTATTATCTAGTATGTATAGAATGTTTTCATCTGTTGTATTTTTAATTACACGCTTGGTATTAATCCATTCCATTCCCTCTGTGTGTAGAATAGTAGTTCCTATTGTAACATCTCCTTCACGTATCCGTTTTGGTTTAGCGTAGGAAGATGCTAGTTTTGGTGACTCGGTAAAGTATGCACCAGCACCAAACAATAGATTATTAGTATCGTGTTTAGAGAAATCAAAACCCTTAAACTCATCAAACCCAGCAGAACCAGATCCATGATACATCAACATTGGTTCTGAGGAATAACTTTCTTCAAGAAGAGATGTTGATTTTACAACCTTACTATCTTTAAACCAAGGCTTAAACTTTGGTTCTTCTATAGCGGTTGATATAAGAGTTCGTCCTTGTGTTACTTCACCAAGTGATTTATTATATCTACCCTTAGCTGATGTTAGATCGTCTCTTGCTTTAAAGATCTCTGTTAATACCTCAGTCATTTGCTTTCTATTTGTTTCAAAAGATAGATTAATTTCTTTTTGAAGAACAGGGTCTAGGCTAGAGATTCCACTTTTATCTCTTAGTAACATACGTGCCTTTTCTTCTTTAGTCCATTGTTTCTTCTTTACTATATCATCAGTAGCAAGAACTATTTTCTCAAGAAGAGTGATGTTCTCTTTATCTTTAAGACCAAACATTTCTATAATAGCGTCGAATACTTTATTAAAGATACTACGATCTGCACGGCTAGTACTAGAAACTTGATGCAACCTATCTGCAAATACAGGATTGGAAAAAGCTTCTGATACCATTTCGTGCATATTAAGACTACCATAGAACTCCATATCATCTGGTAATACACGAACAGTAGAGCTTATTCTATTTATTTTATCTTTATTGATTTTAAAGTTACCGCTACTTACCATTTCTAGATATGCTTCTGCAAGTTCTACAACTGGATCATAAGCTTTTCCTTTACTAGAATCAACAAAATTTTGAACAACTTCTAGATATTTAATGCCAGTAAAAACACCATATTGCTCTATCTTTGATAAGAGATCATTTGTAATGGAATGCATGACCTCATGGATTACAATTCTAGGAGTAAACCCATATGGTTTCTTATCGTTAATAAGAATAGACGTAGTCAAAGAACTAAAGGATGCTACTGGGGCTGGACCCTCTACACTAACTGGATATATCCTTACAGCCTTCATATCTCTACGAGCAGTAGTGCGAAGTTCATTAGCTAGTTTAGAAAACGTAGATTCATTACCAGAGATAAACTCTAATACATCATCTACATTTTTAATCTCCTCAGAAAAAATCATAGCTCTAACATCAAGAGCTTGATCCCACTCATCTACTGTTCTTCCTTGAACAACTCCCTTTGCCTTACTTTCTCTAGTACCCTTTTGACCAATACCAAAGTTGTTTTTAATAACTTCTTTTACTCCGTCTCCTACTTCAGGATCATCAACAAGATCGCCAAAGAAACTTCTAATCTCTGCACTAAGTTTTTCATCTCGGTGTACTAAAGCATTCTTATTAATATCAATACCCATAGTCTTTAAGGCACTCAGTGTTGACTGAGATTGAGATGGATCGGCTGATGCGATTCTTGCTAAGAAGAAATCCTGCATGGACTCTCCTCCATCAATAATCTTCTTACCCTCAAGATAGTTATAGAACAAAGACATCAATGCATCAACAACTGTTGCGTGGTGCATGTTTGCTTTAGTTACACGTAGGTCTTCTCCAGTAGTAGCTAGAAGACCTAAGGATACATCTTCAACTCCTTCTCCAGAAATTTCTTTAGCAGAAGTCTTATTAGAATCCTTAACAAGATTATCAAGTACTGTGCGAACAGAGTTTGCTAACTTGGTATTTGGTTGCTTACCGTTTGACCAGTTCTGAATAGCTCTTAGTAAATCATAGTCTGAAATCTTTTCATCTAATCCAAGTCTAGTTATAAAGAAATTCTTTATACCACTCTTGGTTCTATATACTTTAGCAATCATCTCGGCTGGTGAAACTTCTTCATCTGTTCTTACAAGCCTTTGTACTTTAGACATAAAGGAATTATCATGCATCAGTACGTGAGCAAACTCAACATCGCTGATAGATCGTTCAACCTTAACAGCGGTTGTACCAGTAATCTTTGTTTCTTTAACTAATCTATTTATCTCTACTAGTTCTTCAACAATTTTACTAGGGTCAAGTCTCTTTAGTATCGCCGCATCTAACTCTTCTGCTTCTAATAGTATTGCAAGTATAGAATGATATAACACTGGGTTATTATTAATTAATGCCAGTGGTTTATCTGGAGTTAACTCAGATAAAAGTTGTGCTTGTTTCTTATATGCGTTTGTAGCATAGTAAACAACAAGATCTTCAACCGTCTTCAGTGATGATTTTCCACTAAGAATATCTGCTACAATATTAGTAGCAATTAGTCTAGCACTATTAATGTCTACTTTTTTTGTTTGTTCTTCACCGTTTACCATCTTGCTAAAACTTTTCGTCATCCTAACAGGCGATAGGGAAGGACCAGTTTTTGCATCACTGATGGAATCAAAGATATTAAAACCAAGAGCTGCAATTCTTCCATCCTGATCCATCCACGATGTGTGTAGACCAAGTGCCTGTCTCAGTGCTATTATTCTAACTTGTCTATCAGTATTTTCCTTTATCAGTTCTACTGGGTTCTTTGGCTTTCCGTTCTTAATAATCTCTTTGACCGTTTCATCATGAACGGATATTCGTTGAACCTTGTTTGTAGATGCCCCATAAAGTTCTCTGTTTATAATTTTCTCAGCAGCTGCTTTGTATTTACCGTGATCTGCTTGAGTTGCTCGAATAATCTTATTAAGATTTTCTATCTCAGTAGGATTTTTCTCTATCTCTAAGAGTTTCTTAGCTTGCTCATTCTTTCTATAGGATGGCTCTAGTCTTGCCATCTCCTTAGTATCAACTTCATCAGCGGCTGCAAGAAGACCCTGTGTTCTTCTCTTGCGTATATCAGCAACAAACATAACATCATCAACAGATATATTATGTCTACCAGCAACACGTCTTGGAATACTAGATTCTTCTGGGTGTAGGATAATGAGATCAATCTCTTCATCACCCTCAAGATCAGATAGTAGTTTTGGTGGAATTGCTTTCCATCTTTCGTTCTCAGCTTCTGTCAGAGAACCAAACTTATCTAATGCATTTTCTGCAATAGATGCTCTTGCTCTTGCTTCAAAGTATTTTTCTAGCATCTTCTCAAGTTGAGGAAGATCAGTAATATCTTCTGTTGTGCTACCAAGAATAGTTTTAATTAGTTCTAGTCTTGCCTTGGGATCTATTCTTACGATTGTAAGAGTATCTATTTCTTCAACCTTCATTAGGATTTCTGGTGGAAGAGCAGCTGCTGCCTTCTCAGCATCAACTTGTAATGCTCTAACAATAACAGTAGCTGGTTCAATAACCTTAGAAACTCTTGGTTTTGATATACGATTTACATTAATTGTTGGTGACTTAACACGAACAACAGTAGTTTCAATAGCAGCAATAGGTACAGACTCATCAGCAGCATTCGTAATAATCTGAGCAATTTGTTTCTCTTCTGTTACCGCATCATCAATTAGTGTTTGGGTAGCTTCAAGAACAACCTTCTCTTCTGGAGTTAATCCAATTACTGGAGTTCCAGATTCATCTACAAATCTTGGATCAATTGAGTCCTTTACTTCTGCCATTGCAGTTTCAGGAGTTACTTCTTCGTTTTCTTTTACAACTGTGATACTAGTTCTTTCAACTTCTAATTCACTTGCCGCAATTTCTTTAGCTGCTTCTACACTATCGCTAATGGCTTTAGCTAGGATTGGTGCTTCTGTTTCAACTATAGCTCGTTCTTGTCGTGCTTGCTCAATTAAAGCTAGCATCTCTGGATCAGTAGAATCAGCTTCTCCTATAGACGTGAATTTTGCTTTCTCTGCGTCTGCTGCCTCTAACTTTTGTACCTCTAGAAGTCCAAGCTTACCTGTTGATTCAGGTATAGCTAACTCTGATGGTTTTAATTTAGTGAGAGATGAGGAAGGAACAGATATCTCATCCGTTTTCATTGCGGGGGTTGGTGTCTCTACCTTAACTGGTTTAGTTGTAGCAGCCTTTACTCTAGTCTCTACTCCAGTAATTACCTTAGCAGCCTTGTCTCGGCTAGCAACAGCATCTCTCAGTCTCTTTAGAGCAGCCTTACTTTGTTGTCTTCTCTGAATTTCTTTTGCAATCAATTCCTTTGTAGCAGTTACTACAGGAAAGGATACATCTAATTCGTTTGTTTTATCATTATGAAACCAACTAACAACTCCCTCAATAGGTTGTAATACTTTCCCAGGGGGTAGTGCTTGTAGTTGTTCATCTGATAGATTTCTTACATGGCTTGCAAAATAACTATCTGGAGCTGGTGGTCTATTGCCGTGTGCAGTAAATAACTCGGGAGTATTAAGCATTGCTCTTGCTTTAGTAATACTACCCTCAATTTGCTCTACAGTCTTTCCAGCCTTTAGTGATGAATGAATTGACTTCTTAGTCGGTTCAAACGCACTACCAGATACCTTTGCTTTGATACCGTCAATGATATCAACCATCTTGGTTTTTATAATCTTTATCTTTACAACAGGATCAATTACCTTAGCTGCTTTCTCTGCTGCAATTTCTGTAACCGCCTTATGGGTATTCCATAATTCAGTTCCAAGAATATACTCACCCAGCTTTGCTCGTTCGGTTGGATCCATATTCTTAAAGATATTTGCATTAGCGTTGTCCCAGAACTTGGTAAGGTTATTCTGAGATCTTAGGAACAGTTTATCAAAAACTTCCTTTGCCTCTGGACTCATGACTAGTTCTTTTTCAAACGTACTAATCATTTCCATCTTCTTACCAAGATCTCCTAGGTGATCTCCCATAGCAGAGAAGAGACGATGAAGACCAGTTGCCTTTGTCTTACCATCGCCAATCATTACACTGCGAACATAGTGATGCCACGCAGTTGCAAACTTCTCCTCTGACTTTGTGATCTCTGCTAGCTTTGCCTTTGCATTCTTATCTCCACCCTTTGCTAGTTCCTCCAGCTTCATAGCCTCAGGACTACCAAGCCAGATCTCATCTTCGTTACCACACCACTTTAGAAACTTCTTCCAAAGTTCGTCTGAAACACCAATCTTATTTCGGAATGCCTTATTCTCTGGTGTGTTGCCAATAAAGATTGCGCGATTATAGTGTCCCATCTCATGGATAAGGGAACCAAAATCAGAATGCTTTCCTGTTCTAATAAGAGCACGAACACCACTCTCGATTCTTTCCCACTGTAAGGCAGCTGCCATTTTATTGTTGGCAAGGTAGTTCTCGGATTTTGCAATCTTAAGAATCATTCCTTCTAGGTCGTGACCAAGAGTCTCCATTACTATTTCTGCGGCAGCTGCTTCAGCTGATGACAGATTAAAGTGCTTCTCAAGGATTGTTCTTGTTGGTAATCTTCCGATATCCTGCCAAGCCTTACGAACCTTTTCTCCTGTTGCCTTTTCTTTTGGCGTAGCTGATTTGCTGTCGGCTATGTCGGAGATCTTTTTAAGCTCATCCTTTGCCTTAGCAATTCTAACAGCCTTCTTCTCTTCGTATACCGCCTTTACATCTCTAGCTAACTGACCAAAAGATTCCTTCATATCTTGAGATGTTTTAATATTCTCAGGAATATAATCTGGTGATTTTGTAACTTCGTTGTATGGTTTTACAACTGAGTTTTCAATTACTAGTTTTGTGGCGTGTCTATTCATTGTTCCATCTGGTTCGATGGAGATAATAAAGTTTGGTTCTGATCCTGCATATGAATCTGTTACAAACAATCTTCCAGTTCTACTATCAAGATCTAACGTTTTTCTAATTGAATCTCTTAGGACAGCTCCATCAATTGTAAGTCCATCTGGATTGACATAGTCTCTTAGTTTGTTTCCAGACTTAGCAAACCCTAGTACATCCATATGCTTCTGTAGTAGACCGCTGTTGGCAACAGAGTAATCCGCAACAACAGCAAAGTTACTACGGTGATTATCTACACCAAAATCAAGATCTTGTCCTGTTACTTTTCTAAATGACTCAGCAACAGTATCAAATGCTAAACCAGATTTCTGTATAATTCTGTGAACTCTATCTAGCTCAAACACGTGTGCTAGTGCTACTAGGTTTTCTTTTGATTGTATCTCTTGAATAGCTTTGGTTGTTCCTACAAGAGATACCTCTGATGGACCCAACAAGCCAGCTCTCTTATTCTTAAATGCATCAAAGATCTTAAGCGTATCTGCATACGTAAGACCAGTTCTATCCATATACTCTGGATCCATTAGGTTATCAAAGAATAAACGTACTGGATGTTCTGGAGCATATCTTTGAATAATTTCTCCAGGAAGTCCAGTTGCTTCTGCAAATGCGTCAGCTATCTTAGCTGATGCCTTCTCATCAAACCCAGACTTTGCTGCAATCTCTGGTGAGAAAGTAGCATTAGAATACATCTTACTTCCATTTAACATGATGGATGCAAAGTCTCTATCGTCTACAGTATTCTTTAAATACTTATCAATCATATTTCCAAAAGCAATTCCTCTACCATTAGATAGTTCATTACCAAATACGGTAAGACCTTTATCGGTAGTTGCCCAAGTATCTAAGGAGTTTGCAACCCCTTGCCAATACTCTTTCATCTTTCCGCTCTTTAGTAATCTAGCCTCTCCAGTGAGAGCACCTAGACCAAAGCGCATTAAGCCAAGCATTAAACCGCCAGCACCAAATCCAGTTGCAGCACCCTGTGCTACTCCAACCCAGTCTGGTCTAAACGCAGACTGTGGATTCTGGAAGATAAGGTTGCGCCAATCATATTCATTTCTTTGATCTTGATATGCGGATAGACCACCTTGAATTCCATTCTCAGTTCCAATAGCAAGACCTCGCGCCATCATGGTTTTGATGCCACTTTTTCCTACGTTTGGTAGTAAGGTTTGTAATCCCTTATAGACTGGTCCTTCAACCAATCCAGTAAAAGGACTGGTAAACTGTAGTAACTTGGATGCTGTAGTTGCAACTCCCATAGCAGTACGACCTGCCGTGGTTACTTCACCCAGACCAGCTGCCAGTCTTGCTGCTCCTACTTCCAGTGTTCCAAGACCAAGGGTAAGAGCAGTAGTTACTACTATATCTCTTACTAGTAAAGGATCTTGAATACCATAGGTAAGCATGTCTCCTAGCTTACCAGCACCAAAGAAGGATTGATTATTTTGATCCCACTTTCTTAGTCTTACATTCTGAAGAGAATCAATAACAGCATTGTTAATTGCAAACTTTAAACCTAGTTTATTGTTTGTATTCCTAGTATAGTCATACAGGTTTACTCCACCAGCCAGTAGTACACGCGATACTCCTAGATTATTATCTAAGAAATCAGATGTGTCTTGTAATCTAATATCTTCAGTATATGTAGGATCAATAGTCTCAATCTGCTTTTTCATGTCTTGAAATTCAGCATCGGCTGACTGATCTACAAACCACTTACCAATTCCCTCGCCAACTGCAGAAAACCACGAAGAGTGATTGTGCTGATTACTTGGATCATTAAGATCAGATGGATTCCAGAAGTAGTTACTGTTTTCACCCTTCATCCACCTTAGCCAGCTATCTCTACCGTATGTATTCTGCTCACCCCAGCCTTTGCTAGCAGTAGCAGAATACTTCATGGTATGTTCAAAGCCAACGTTTCCTAACGTGTTTGGAGCTACATCTGCATTCTGAAAGAATTCATATTGATCCTGATTTCCCATAAACTTAACTCCAGCTTTTCCACTTTGGATCTGCTGAGTAAGATTAAATTCTTCTGCTTGCTTTGCAGCATCAACGAAGAATGGTGACTGAGATCCCGTATCAGCACTAACTGCTGTAGGGATGAATGGATTAAGTGGCGGTGCTCCCGAAGCAAGACTTTGTTGAACTAGGTCTTGGCGGGGGTCATTTGTTGTTTCGTCCATGTTTTCCTTAATGTGGGGAGGGGTCTTTCGACCCCCCCTCCGTTGTTATTTTAAATTAATAAGATGTTCTTGGGGCTATGCCTCTTACTCGCCAGTCGGTAGTGCTCTCCCGAAGATAGCTAAAACCGCGTTTAACATTATCTATGCTACTAGGGTTTAAAGGTCTTTTTGGAATATTAGGAGCAGTACCTTGTAGCTTATCTACATCATAAGTATTAGCTTGATAGTTCTTATACATCTTGTCTAGATAGATAGTAAGCTGTTTACTATACTGTGTAGCAGCACTTTCAGATTTAAAAGTACCAAAGACCACTGGTGTTTCCTTGGTAATATCCCTAACATCTCTTGCGCTATTTTCAATCAATAGCCATTCGTTGTTATGAGAAACTACTGCAGTGGATATTTCACCATACTCAAACCGATCAACCAGATAGTTTGCATCAAAGCTAAAGTTAGGTTTGATGTTACTAAAGTTGGGCGGTGTCTTAAATGGAACATAGTTAAGAATGGCTGTATTTTCAAATGCGTTTCTATTATCTGTTTGAGTTAGAATACCCATTAAATCATATACAGCTTCCTGTGCTTGCTGTCCGTATACTTCTGCATCTAGTGGTGTATCTACAGTATCTCCGTCCCTTACTATTGGACGAATCTTAGTACCTCCACGTTGAATCTTAGGTCCAGAGTATAACAATACTTTACCACCTTCTGGTGCTATAGGATATTTAAATTCTCCAGGTAATCCAAGCATATCGCCAAGTGCATTATCAACTTTGTTAAGTTGAATACCAATTTCTTCATCTAGTCTTCTAATAGATCCTTTTTCAAGTATACGTACTTCCTGTTGACCAGTAGGTGACTGACCTTCAGCAAAAGAAGATGTATACTTAGTACCACGATATACTTTTATGGTGTTGTTTCCAAGATCTTCTGTCCAGTATTCATCCCACTGAGTACCCAAAGGCATCATCTGTCTACGGGTAGGGCTTTGAAACTTTGTATCAAATGAATCTTCAGAAGCCAAAGCTGATACTGCGATATCATCTCTTGTTGCTAGTGGTAGATCCTTTGCAAAAACTTCTACCTCAGGAGGACTGTTCTTTCTTACGAAAGGGGTTTTAAGTTGTTCTTCATAGATTAGTTCTGGTAATCCAAATTCTATTTCACCAAAACGGGAACTACCTCGTTTTGGAGCGAATCCAGTTTGATACTCATCTTCATGACTAATACCAAACAAACTACTAGCTCGTCGAAGTCCTCTATAGATTTTTACTTTATTATCTGTAGTTATTTCTTTCCAGTATTCATCTGATTTAGTTCCAAGGTTAGATAGATCAACTCTTCTATTATTTTGAATACTCTTTAACTCTTCAGACTTAGTAAGAAAATGTATTGCCATATTATCTCTTGTAGTTATATCTATGGCTGGATCGAACATCATCTGTTGTGTCTTACTTCCATAAACCAATCCAGTTCCCTTGCTAACACCAGACCTAGATTCCAGATACTCATTAATTTCTGGAGTAAAGCCACCTGCTGTTCTTTGGTTGGAATATGAAACAGAAGATGGTTGAAAGGTAGATAGATCCTTACCATCCTTGGATATAACAATGGTCGGTAGAGCTGATCCCTTACCATCAAATGCTGGCATACCAACTACTCTTGTTTTATATACAGATGTATCTCCAGATAGATAAGCTTTTCTTATCTCAGGGATTGCTGCTCTCAGTTTCTTAATTACATCTTCTCTGTTTGTATCTGATGGAGATATCTGAGCAATAGCAGCAGTTGCTGCCATAATAGTAAGATTGTCTTTTGGTTGTCCCTCTATAGCAGAAGTAACTAGAGAAGTAAGATCCTTAGTATCCTTTGCTCCAATAGTACTGGAAGATATTCGTTTGTTTTGTGCTACACTGTAGACAATAGAACCAACAAAGGGATTCTCTTTCATCCAGCCACTCCATGCTTTAGCAGTAGCTGGTGTTGTACTAGCAAACTGAGACATAACCATAAGTTGTTTATCTTCTGTATCTGCAACAGCGGTTGGAGATGATAAAGCAACCTGTATGTGCCTAGTCTTTTGTCCTAAATCAATACCAGTAGAACCAATAACTTGGTTTGGTGATATTGCTAGTTCATTAGTATAGACTGGCTGTGCAACTGCCTCACCTTGGTACTTAACAAGAGCACCTGTATTAGAATCAAATCTGTAGTCTTTAAATGCAAGTTTAACTCTAGCAACTACAGCATCTTTAACTTCGTTTGTATTGTATTCTCTTCCATTAGCTTCTGCTAAGGTAAAAAGAATAGCACTATCTTTTATAGATGCATAAATATATGCTTTAGCTTGTAGTTTATTCTCTTCAGATAATCCTTGAAAACTAACTTCATCATAAATCTTTGGAAACAAATCATTAGCCATAAAAGAAATAAACTTAATGTCTGTTTCCATCAGTGCTTTATTTGCACCAGCTTTATTAAAAGAATCTTTATCTAAAGATCCATCTGGCTTTGTATATATAGAAACAGCTGCACTTAATCTTTTTGATTCTGCTGTATTTGCTGGTGTAATGTTACTTGTTTTAACACCTTGTAAGTAATTTAATATACTTTGCTGTCCTTCATATCCACCGTGTATTTCTTTTAAGAATGATAATTGAGCTGCAAGTGCTGGTTGATCCGCTGCATTACTGGCTCTAAGCTTAGTCTCTATCTGAGTTAGTATGTCTGATCTAACCGTTTTTGGCATTAACATAAACGCAAATGCAGAAACATCTTTATTTTTGTTTGGGTTTATATTCATATCAACGACAGCAGTAACCGAACCAGCATTAACATTAGCGTGATCTACTCGATCATCTGGAAGAAGATCCTGAAACTTAATACCAGAAAGTCCTGGAGCAGCTGTAAGTAATAGATTAAATGAATCTTGCATATAAGTATATGCTGCACTCTTATCAGACTTTTGTCCAGCTGTTTCTATGATCTGATTAAACCACTTTGTATTCATTATCATTTCTAAATTGAAAGGAACAGAATTTCCACTAAAGTTTGAATCATTCTGATTCTTCTTTAATATTTCTTCTGCCTCTTTCCAATTCGGTAGTGGTCCAGTTATACCAAGTCTTCTACTAGCAAAATTGTTAGACCAATCTATTGCTTGTGCGCTAGTAACTGATTTACCATTAGTTAGTTGATAGCCATATGCCCATTCCGTTTGACTTTGGGCATTCTCACGTCTTTCTTTATATCCTTTATCTATTGGTAGATCATTAGCCATCTCTGATGCTAGACCGTTATATCCCTTAATGGCTTCTGCATATAACTTAACACCTTGAGTTGGTGTTGATCCAACAACAGAGTTAAGATATCTATATGAGTCTTCACTGAAATCTAGTGTTGGTGCTTGTGGTTGCATTAACATTGCAATTGTTTGTAAGACATATGGATTATTGTTCGATACTGTTGTATCTTGATAACCTACTTCGGAAATACCAGATAACTTATCAATCTTTTCTTGTGCTTGGTTTCTACTTGTTTGCCAATTAGTAGAAGGAAGTTTTCCAGAGACATATCTAGAGAATGCTTGATTACCCATAGCTTCCTTGGGAAGTTGAGCACTAACTTGCTTTCTAAGATTCTCTTGTAGTTCTAACATCATACTAGCATGTTGTTGTTTTAAAGCATCTGCCAGTTCAAAATTATCATTATCAAGTGCTATTTTATATTGCTGTGCAAGTTCTTTTAAGTTCTTTTTAGCGTCACTAAAGGTTATACCCATCACAGTTTCGTTATTTTTTAACTGTGCTGCTCGTTGGGCATTAACTATTTCAAGTGAGCTAGCCGAAGAAGAACTTAAGACTGTTTGTTCCTGTGTATATGCACCAACAATAGCATTTGCATCTTCTGGTTTAATTACGTTTAGGCTAATTAGATGATTAATTGCTTCTAGATTACTAGGATCTGTTAGATAGGATGGATATCCATCTGCCGTCTCAGTATCTTTAGTATCTCTATCCCACCGATCTCTTAATAGACCTTGCATTTGACCAACGATGTGATGTCTTTGAGCCTGACCTTGTATAACTTTTTTAATACCGTCTGCTCTAAATTGTTTAGATAGTTGTTTCTCATTGTCACTTTGCGTTTCTTGACTATCTATTTTATCTGCCATTTCCATAAGTCTACCACCCTCTTTTATCATAGAAGATAAAAGATCAAACTGTGGTCTTACAGATGTAGCATATCCCTGAATGGGATCGGATACCTTGATCTTATCTTTCTTCTCTAGTAGAGATGTATAGTCTTTTGATATTTGAGTTAACAACTTGCGTTGACTCATAGTATATCCAGACTTAGGAAGAGGAGCATCTATTGATCGTCCTCCACTTAAGTCTTGGTATTGTTTAATTCTTCTATCAATTACCTGATCAAAAGCACTCAGTGTTTCATCTTGTGTTCCCTGAGATGCAAGATACTGATCCTCGTTTTCGGAGAACTTGACATAGTTATCAATTGCAGTATTGTCTCTCCAACCCTTTTGTGATCCGTAGATTTCATCATCTAACTTTGCATTAAAGGCTCTTGCAGTTCCAAGTATTTTCTTTTGATTAATACCACTGCCAACTTCCTGTGGATCTTCTGGATCAAAACCAAGAAGATCTTTAACAGCATGCCAGTGTTCAGACTTTAGATAATCAATGGTAGCAAAATCAGCAACGTCAGCAAACTTCTTTACTGAGCTTTCATATTGTTGATTGATAGCCTCAAGTCCGTTTTGTTTATCTAGTAAATCAGATTGGTTAATTGTTTCTACAATTCCAACACCAAGTTTAGCTGCTGATTCTAAAACCATCTCATAGTTTATACCAGCATATCCAACACCAACAGTTGCCTGTGGTAGTACAACCCGACCCTCTTGATACATTACTGGAGGCTTTGGTTGTTCCATTACCTTAGGTGCTTCTAACTGTACATTAGGCATCTGACTCATTTAATTCCTTTTTTAAAATCATGAATATCAATTGCGTTTGAAATCATATCTTGATAATTCATTCCTGGGTTCTTCTTTACAAGTCCCTGTATACCAGCATCTGCAACACTATCGCGATCACCATTCATCATGGATAGTGCATTCTCCCATTCATCAATCTCCATGTTACCACTCTGAAGAATTAACCATAGCTCCCGTAGAAGCACGATTGTTAGCATCAAGTAGTGTAGACGAATCGTTTAGTGCTCTAGAAATTGCGGATGAGAAAATAGGTTCTGCAATTGTCTGAATTTCAGCTGCTTCTGGAATATCTTGATCAATCTCTAAAGAGAATGCTGGTTGGATACTTCCATTGTTTGATACGCTAGAGAATCTTCCATTAACAATGCGAGACGCATCGAATAAGCCTAATGTCTCTAGCTTCAGGGCATCTTGGGTATGGACATCAGCTGGAATTTCTGGGTCTAGTTGAGAAAGATCCTTTTGTAGTAGACGATCTTCAATAGATTTCTTGTAGATTACACCAGCCTTGGTTTGATTTTGATTAGAAACAGCCATTGCGTTTGTAGCAAGTGCGGGTAACTGCTCTTCTGCTAGCCAGTTTGGAGATCTAGACATTTGATTTCTCATGTTGATCTCTTTTGTTGCTGGGTTTGTAGATTCAATAGCTGAATTGAAATCAGTTCTAAGCCAGTTCTTTGCTTGGTCTGGGGATCCTGGAAAGTTAGCTTCTGCTTCGTTCCAGTGATCTTCAGACATATCTGGACTAATCTTTTTCTTACTATCTCGATACCAGTTTGACCAAGCATCTAGAGGATCAGAATAGATTCCCTTATACTTTCCAATATCTTTTTTAAAAGACTTCTTCTTTACTTCTTTTTGTTCTGGCTTTACTTTTTTACCAGAAGCCAATGCAAATAGCTTATTGAGTTTATCTGGATTTATCATTTCATCCCCATCAGTTTTCCACTGGCTGTTCCCTTGAGTCCACCAGCCTGATTATATGCTCCAACTCCACCAGCAATACCACTCATTACACCAGTAGCAATACCAGTCATTAACATACTAGAAGAAGAATCAACGATTCCTCCCTTTGTGTCCATGAATGTAGACTGCTCAGCTGAACCTAATCTTCTCTGTGATAACATATTTTCGTATTGTGATTCTATATCTTGTACTTGATTCTCATAGTTTGTTCTAAGGTTGGCTGAATTCTTTTGTGCATTCAGTGTTGTCTGTCTTAACACAGCTCTTGCACTTGCAGAATCTTGGGAGATTCCCATAGATGCAACTGAACCCAGAAACATATCTGTTGTTGATTTTGTTTGTTTAGATAACTGAGAAGCAGTATTATTAAACATTTCTTTTGCGTAGTATTTTTGAGTTACAGCTGTCTTATTAGCAACTCTTTCAATTCCTCTATTGACATGGTACTGTGCTTCCCACTGTCTTAAGACGTTTCTATTAGCCGCCTCATTTTGCCAGCGACCATTAAAGTTTTGCTGATCCTGCTGCATCTGTGCAGCCATAGCTTGAGCCTTGTTTTGTTTAGCTCCCGACGCAGAACCCATGATAGCCGTAGCCGCCATCAATCCGCCAATAATAAATGGCATGGTTATCTCCTGTAATAATTGTTTAAAATGTTAGGTGTCTGTTTGTTTTCTTGAGCTGATGTAATGTTCTGCCCATAGTATCTATCACCAAGGAGTACGGACATTCGCTTGTTTCCAAGCCATGTGTTAACCATATCCTTATGTTCTCGTTTCTTATTTCTATTAATGATACTGTCTGGATCTATGACAAGTTCGCTAGACCAGTTCTTAACTGCGCTTGCAAGGATGTCAACTCTATCGTCATGCTTGAGAGCACCCCGACGATCCTGCATCCTTGTAAGTTGTATCTGTGTTTCCTTATCCTTGATCGCTGACGAATCAAATACAAGACGATGCTGTGCCATGACTGGCTCAAGCGTATCTAGTATTCTTCTTTCCTTATTTCCACTTACTTTAAATTCCTCAACTGCAACCTTTCCACAGGAGGAATAGATCAGTGGTTTCAACAGGGATGAAAACATTCCATCTCCGTAGTTTGATTCCACTAGGATCCGACGAACCTTGTAAGCGTTTGCAAGCTTTGCAATCTGCATCAATGTTACGTTATCGTATCCCCCTTGAAGACCTGTCAGTGCGTGTACGACGATGTATCCATTCACAAAGGATACAACACAGGCAGCTGTTTCGTCAGCTCCTCTACCAGAGGGATCAATGAACATACAGGTTTCTGTATACTCTATCATGGTGGGGGATACCCACATAGGACCATATAGAAAATCATTATTAAGACCATATGATGGAATCTTTAGTGGTGTTCCTCTTGCCCATACTACCTTCTCTGGAAACAACTCTGCGGATGTGTCCATAATAATTAGATCTTCTAATCTTAGTGGAAACTTTCTAGCATCACTGAGGGTTGGATCAAGTAAATAGTGTAGGGCAAAGTGACGTGGACCAATCTTAGCCATTCTTTCATCAAGAACATGCTGGGGGAATCTACCAGGATCTACTGTAGTTCCTGGCTCTACCTCTAACTGTAGGATGTATTCATCTACATGAAGCATCTGTGACTCAATGTCTGGATCTGGCATTACTGCTGGAAACTTTACAATTGGGTAGGGAAGACGAAGGTAGATGGAGTCAGTACTTTGGTATGTACCTAGGAAGATGATTCTTCCGTGGTCAACTGGGTTCCTGATCTGTTCTAATTCTGTTAGCCTGTCCAATAACCTACCACGGGCGGAAGGAGTATCTGAGTTCTTCTCGATCTCAATATCGTCCAGTAGAATGTAGTCGGCGTGTGAGCCTGTTAGCTGCCCCGTCACGCCCTTTGCGTAGCAGGATAGGTCTTGCCCCTTCTTTGTGCGGCAAGCCACGTTAAAGCCAAATGCGTTGTCCTTATCGAAGTCCCTGGGTACTATGTGTGCCATGTACGGAGTAGAGGATAGGATCTGTCTAACCTGTGAGATAAACTTAATTGCCTTATCGGCTCCTGCCGACACTACCATGATGGTTGCATCGGGATCCTTTAGTAACAGCCAGCTGGCATATGATGCCATGATTGTGGATTTACCAGCACCACGACCAGCCTGTAGCTGGAAGTCTCGTAGTCCTGTTTGAATCTTATTTGCGATTGCATATTGTAGGGGAGATGGTTCCCCAAGACCTAGATACTTAAAGGAAAAAAATAAATGGTTTCTAAAATCCTCTAGTACTTCTTCTGGTACATTCATAGTACCTCCTTTCAAAAACCAGACATCCCGATCAAAGGATGTCTGGTGGTAGCGAAATCGCTCACGTGGGTTCACCACATGCGCATAGCCCGATGATGGCTCCCCAATAGACGGAGAGCCACAGGGCGACCGTTGCCATGCCCGTCAAGGCATAGCAGGTCGAATAGCGTAACCGCATCTGTCCCCTCGTTGCCAGCGTGGGGTCTATGTCAGATGGATCGCTTGAATGCCTTAGCCTAATTTCTTAAGCCTGAATGGGATAAGGTTGTCCAAGGTTTCTGCACGAATATTCGCAGCGTCTTCCTTGGTTGGTTTGTTATCTGCGATTACACGGGCAACAACTTGGTATAGTCCAGGACCACGCTTCTCTGGATCCATAAGATCCTCGACTAAGCAGTCCACCAATAGTTCCTTCAGTGTATCAATGTTATTCATTTAGCACTTGCAATTCTTCTTGCCACACTTCTTGCATGGCTTCTTTGGGGTTTTCATATTACATTCCCTTCTTATACTTTGGAGACTTCTTTTCCTTCTTCTCCATTGCCTTGCCTTCAGCCTTCTCATGCTTCTTGCCGTGCTTCTTTGACTCACTCTTCATTGTATGCTTCATGTTATTTTCCTTTCTTTGGTATGTTTACTTCTTCTTTTTTGGTGCTGGCTTCTTAGCCTCAGGCTTTGCCCAAGGTGGGATCCACTTCTTACCTGCTGGTTTCTTAGCTGCCATAATTAGCCTCGCTTTAAAAGCTTAGAGATTGGGAAGATGTGACCACAGATGTAGCCACCAATTGCGCAGAGTACGCAAAAGAAAGTTGTTCCTAGAAATGCTGACATGTTATTTCCTTTATGCTGCAGGGTTTCCAGCTGGCCAGTAGCCAAGGTTCTGCATAATTTGTTTATGAATAGTTCTATTAATTAAATACTCACCGTAATATAGAACTGGATGGTATACATAACCACGATTAATAAAATTCATCCAGTAAGCAACACAATTGTTTATGATTGTTACGGTAGCTGGGGCAGTAATTGCCGCAGAAAGATCAACTTGAGTTTGATTTGAAGAGTCCGTATACGGTGAGCACAATGTCTTATTAATAAGTAAGTGTACTTCCGTAGCTGCTCTATCAAATTGCCACATGTTATTAGGATCTGCTCCGTTATATTGATTGGATGGATTAAGATATGCTCCATTATTAAAAGTTGTCATGTTATCTACGCCCACAATATATGGACTATAGTGTAACCAACTTCCCTCATACTCACTGGTGTTACTGTCTACTTTAGAACCCCA
>Ga0209668_10000223_pt1 | contig 24058 bp, 20 predicted proteins | sample FrelakmetPLP11PL_FD_187150 | JGI IMG/M metagenome (GOLD analysis project Ga0209668, IMG submission 187150) | Freshwater lake sediment microbial communities from the University of Notre Dame, USA, for methane emissions studies - PLP11 PL (SPAdes)... | ecosystem: Environmental > Aquatic >...
CGCCGTACCGTCGTTGTCGGTGTCCGTGTCGGCGACGCCGCAGCCGCACTGGCCGGGAGCCGTCTTCAGCGGGTCGTTGGGGCAGCCATCGTTGCAGTCGGCCGTGCCGTCCGCGTCGGTGTCGGTATCCGCCACACCGCAACCGCAGATGCCCGGGGCGACCTTCAGCGGGTCGTTGGGGCAGCCGTCGAGGCAGTCAGCCGTGCCGTCCGAGTCGGTGTCGGTGTCCGCCACGCCACAGCCGCAGATGCCCGGGGCGACCTTCAGCGGGTCGTTGGGGCAGCCGTCGAAGCAGTCAGCCGTGCCGTCCGAGTCGGTGTCGGTATCCGCCACACCGCAACCGCAGATGCCCGGCGCCGTCTTCAGCGGGTCGGTCGGGCAGCCGTCGAGGCAGTCCGCCGTGCCGTCCGCGTCGGTGTCGGTGTCAGCCACACCGCAGCCGCAGATGCCCGGAGCGATCTTCAGCGGGTCGGTGGGGCAGCCGTCGAGGCAGTTGACCACACCGTCGTTGTCGGTGTCGGCTTCCGCCCAGGTCAGGGTGTAAGCCGCGCCGCCGCCGGCGCTCGGAGTTTGGGCGCCCGCCGTCGTCACGCGCACGAGGTAGGTCGTGCCCGCGGTCAGGTTGACGCTCACCGAAGAGCCCGGAGCACAGCCCGTGGCACCGTTGTCGTTGCACGCGCCGGTGATCTGGTTGCCGACCGTGGAGGTCGAGCAGGCCGAGTGCACCGACAGGATCGTGTCGAAGCTGCCGCAGGTGGTGAAGGTCACCGAGCCAGTGCAAGCAGGCGTGAACGAGTACCAAGTGTCGAAGTAGCTGTAGTTCGTGGCGCAGGTCGAGAGCGTCGCGGAGGTGACCGTCGTCGGTTCACCCGTGGCGCCCACGTTCGTGCCGCTGATGCTGCCGATCGAGCCCGTGAGAGCCACCGGCGTGGCGCACGAGTCGTTCGACGGAGTGGCATCAGCCGTCACATTGAGCGTGAACGTGCCCGTGCCCGTTCCGAAGGCGTGCACCATGACGAAGTACTCTTGGCCCGCAACCGCGGCCCAGGCGACCTTCGACTTGAAGCCCGAGTTCACATCGTCGTTCATCGTGACGCAGGTCAGCGCGCCGCACGAACCGGTGTAAACCGAGAGCTTGGTGTCATAGCTCGAGGTGAGCACGTCGGCGTAGATCGTCTGGTTGACGGGGCTGACAACGCGGTACCACACGCTCGGAGAGGTGATCTGGTTGTTGCCGCCGCCGTCCGTGACGCCGGGGCCGTTGCAGACCGGCAGACCCGCATCAAGCGAGGCGCCGACCGTCGTGCCGAGGGTCGAGGAGGGGACCGAGATCAGCGTTGCGTTGCAGCACGAGTCGTTGCCGAGCGTATCCAGCGTGGCGCGGATCGAGAAGGCACCTTGAGTGCCCTTGTCCGAAACGCGCACGGTGTACGTGCCCGGAGCGAGACCCGGCAGCGAGATGTTGGAGAAGGTGCCCGATCCGATGCAGCCCGAGGCGTCATCGTTGCAGGCGATTTCCGTACCAGCGCAGCCGCCCGTGAACACGGCGATGGCCGTGTCGATGGCCGAGCCGGCGGTGCTGATGTTCAGCGTACCGGTCGCCGTCGTGGTGACGTTGTACCAGACATCGTTGCCGGCAGCGCAGCTCGAGGTTCCGTCCACGGTCGCCTGAACGGTCGAGCCGTTGACCGTCGTGTTGAGAGCCAGAGTGGCCGCGGTGGCGCAGTTGTCGTTGGCCGGCGGTCCACCGATGGCGATCTTCAGCTCATACTGCGTCGTGCGACCGCCGGGGAACTGACCACCGAAGGCCGTGGCGAGCGCCTGAGCATCGATGCCAATGCCGCCCACCACGAGCACCTGGTACCAGGTACCCGCCGTCACCGTCGCGGAGACGGTCTGAATGCCGTTGGCGCAGCGCGTCACGAACAGGGGCGTGTTGGCGATCGCGGTGGCCGGGCAGAGACCGCCAGCGGCCAGCGAATACAGCTGGGCCTGAGCGTTGGAGCCCAAGGTGTTCAGCGTGATCGTGATCGGCTCGTTGGTCGTTGCCTGGAAGCGGAAGGCGTCCACATCACGGTTGCCGCCGATGCCACGCGCGTTGCCACGGAAGGTCGAGGCCGGGTAGGACGGCGTCGGGATGTCCGTGAAACGCTGCGGCTGCGAAGCGCAACCGTCGTTGTTGGCCGGTCCGAACTGCGGCTCGACCTCGGTGAAGCCACCGGGGGTCGCGGTGCAGATCGTGGCCGGGAGCGCCGTCGTGCAGAGCACCCCGCTGCTGGTCACGTTGAGAGTGAATCCAGCCGTCGAGGCGGTGCTGGCGAACGGGGAGAACCAGACGTAGTACGTGGCTCCGGCCTGCGAGCACCACGAAACCTGCGACGCGTTGAGCGAGCCGCAGAAGTCATCGTTCCAGCCGATCTGGGTGAGGCCATCGCAGGTGCCGGTGTAGACGACCATGACCGAGTCGAGCACCGGGGTGGTGGCGCAACCGGAAGCCGTCAGGGTCGTGCCGTCGCCGACCACCGTGTACCACAGGCCGCGGCGACCACCCATGGCGGGCAGCGTCGTGGTGCTGGTGGGGCTTCCCATCGGGTTGGACTCCGCCGTGGCGCCCGTGAAGTTGCCCGTCACGGTTGCCGGCAGCGCGCCGACGGGGGTGGCCGTCGAGCAGTTGTCGTTGTCAGGCGTCGCGATCGGACGCACTTCGAGCGTGAGCAGCGTGCCGCCCGTGCTGCTGCCTTCGGCCGCAGTCACCGGGAGCACCTTGGTGCCCGTCGTCGTGCCGGCGGCCACCGTGGCGACCGCGGTGTAGATGCCGTCGCCGGCGACATCGTCGCCGCCCGTGCCATCGTCCACCATCGCCGTCGTGGCGCTGCCGCCGATCGCCGAGAGGTCGACGTTGACCGTGGTGCCAGCGTTGAGCGCGAAGGTGCCGCACAGGTAGGGGCTCACCGTCAGGCGCGAGGACTGGCCTTCTTCAACGGTCAGCGGCAGCGCCGTGCCCGTCATCGAGAGGCCGCCGAACAGCGGGGCCGAGGTGTTGCGCGGGTTGGGGAAACCAACCGCCCAGTCATCACGGCTGACACCGGTGTCCTGCGATCCGCAGTTGCGGCGATAGATCGAGACGTTCGTGCCGGCAGCAGGAGCGTTCAATCCGGCAGCGAATGTGGCGCCCGAAGCCGCCGATTCGTTCCAGTTGGCCGTGCCCGCGCCGACGAAGTCGACGAGTGTCGGGTTGGCGGTGTAGGTCGGCGTGCCGCCGGTCAGGGCGGTGGTCGAGCTCACCAGGGCGACCTTGAAGTCCGTCGCCGACATGGCGATCGTGCCGGTCGCCTGAGGGGTCGGCAGGCCGGGGGCCATGCCGGCTCCCACCGTGGTGCCGATGGCTTGCTGCACCAGCAGGTACTGACCGGGGTTGATCGTCACCGCGCCGAGCGCAGTCGTCTGCCAGGTCGCGCCCGTGGCAGCTGCGTACTGAATCGACCAGCCGGAGAGGCTCTGCGCGGATGATCCCGCGTTGTAGAGCTCGATGAAGTCATTGGTCATCGGCGCGAAGGCGTTGCCGCCGGCACCGTAGACCTGACTGATCTTGACCTGAGCATCAGCATTGGAGGCAAGCGCGAGGCTGGCGAACACACTGAGTGCCGTCCAGGCGATGCGCATGGGCGTTCGACAGGACTTCGCCTGCGACGCGTACTTGTGATTAGAGGACATCGATTCCTGCTCCTGAGATGGGATGAGAAGAGAACCCGCTCGCTGGATCCGGGGCACAACGCCTGACCATAGAGACGCCGCCGCCCCGGAAGGGGAGAGAGAGGGATACGCTCAATCATCCCCCATCCCGGCCGATTGGCAAGGTGGGTTCCGGTCAGAAAATGGCGAGATCACGCCCGAATCGGGCCGGGTTGCAGTCGCAGGCCCGACTTGGCCGATATCTCAGGAAGCCATGTCACCCCACCATCCCAAGGATTCGAAAGCCCGTTCTCAGGCGGCCGATGCCCAGACCGCCGAGCGCCGGATCGCCCGCCGCAAGCCCTCCGAGGCCACTCTGGAGGCTCATATCGAGACCTGCACGCTGAGCGGGACGGTGGACAACACCTCCAAGACGGGAATTCTGTTCTTCACGGGCGAGGAGCTGCGCGTGCAGCTCGAAATCCGGGAGGCCAACGGCCAAACCAGCCAACGCACGGGAAGACTGGTGCGCATGCAGCGTCTGCAGCCCGGTCAGAACGGCTGGGCGGTGGAATTTGACCCGGCCTGAGACCAGAGTGCACCCCATGAAGCCCGGACCGATCCTGCTCTTTGTGGTTCTCGCCGTCGGCGGGGGCTACCTGCTCTACCGCACCAACGGCTCCGTCTCGCCGCAGGAGGGTCCCCAGGGCGGGCAGGCGGCAGCCACGGCCGCCACCACGGCAGCCAATCAGGGCAAGCCCGCCGTGCTGAGCGCGGATGAGGAGGCCAAGGTGCGCGGCAGCGGCTCGGGCCCAGCCGGGCAGTCCGCAGCCGATGCGCGGCGTGTCGAGGACGCGGTCGCCGCCGCTCAAGCCGCCGCTCAAGCTTCATCCCGGGCCGAGGAAGGTCAGCCCTACGAGGTCGAGGGCTCGCTGCCCTCGGTTCGCCCCGCCATGCAGCCGACGGCGGACGAGCGCGAGCTCGCCCAGCGCTACACCGGAGCCTCCAGCGGGGAGCTGATGAGCGCCTATCAGGCGCTCAACGACTACTACCAGATGCATTTCGACGGTCGCATCAAGGACAAGAATGAGCGGCTGTCGCCGGAAGCGCTCGAAGCCCTGCAGCGCGAGATGGCCTGGCTCAAGGAGCGCGCGATCAACGGCATGCCGGATTCCGACGGCTAGAGCTGCCGGCGCCACCGACAAGGAATCACACCGACAAGAAAGCACGCGGCGGACCGGATCCGGTCCGCCGCGTGCATGTCAAGGGCTGATGATCGGCTCAGCCGATCAGATCGAGGAACCAGCGCGGCATCACGCCGAGCACCAGCACCATCAAGGAGCAGATGCCCACCGCAAGCATCGAGCCCTTGCGGGCCGCCAGCGGGTGCTGGCTCGTCGCGGCCGAAGGCTGCATGTACATGTTGATGATCACGCGCAGGTAGTAACCCAGCGCGATCACGCTCATCAGCACGCCGATCACCGCCAGCGGGATCATGTCCGCACGCACGGCGCAGCTGAAGACAAGGTACTTGCCCCAGAAGCCGCCCAACGGCGGCATGCCGCCGAGCGAGAGCATGAACAGCGCCAGCGCGGCCGCGATCATCGGACGGCGCTGCGCGAGGCCCTTGATCGAATCCATCGTCACCGGACCGCCCTCGCTCTCCAACCAGGCGATCAGACCGAAGGCCCCGCCCGCGGTGAAGACGTACGCGCCCATGTAGTACAGGATCGCGTTCTGCGCGCCGCCCGGCTGCGTGTCGTGCCAGCCCGAAGCGATCGCCAGCAGCATGGTGCCGGCGTGCGCGATGCCCGAATAGGCCAGCATGCGCTTGAGATCGCTCTGCACCAGCGCGCCGAGATTGCCGACGCCCATCGTGATCACCGCGATCCACGCAAAGACCAGCGCGGCGCTCTCCGGCAGCAGCGGCTTGGAGCCGGCGCTGCCCATCATGCTCAGCAGGAAGGCGAACGCGGCGGCCTTGGTGCCCGTGGCCATGAAGGCGGTCACGGGGGTCGGCGCGCCCTGATAGACATCGGGCACCCACAGGTGGAAGGGGAACACGCTGATCTTGAAGAACAGCGAGCCTGCGATCAGCGCAAAGCCAGCCAATGCCAGCGGCGAGCTCAGGGCTGCGCCTGCAGCACGCATGCCTTCGATGGTGATGGTGCCCGTGGCCGCGTACACCAGCGCCGCACCGTACAGGAACATGCCTGCGGCGAAGGCGCCGAGCACGAAGTACTTGAGACCGGCCTCGACCGACTCGCGACGCGCGCGGCGGAAACCGGACAGCGTGTACAGCGGCACGGAGAGCGTCTCAAGGCCCACGAAGAAGGTCAGCAGATCGCCTGCGCCCGCCATCAGCACCATGCCCGCAGTCGCCACCAGAATCAGCACATCGTGCTCCGCGAGGAAGTTCGCTTCTTCGCTCTGGTAGTAGCACTGCGCCACGGCCCAGCCGATCAGCGCCGAAGCCAGGAACACCAGCGTCCAGTTCGACAGCGCGGTGCTGTGCTGGAAGCTGCCGAAGATGTGACCGCCCGCGGGCGCACCGAGGTTGTCCCACGCGAACCAGCCTGCGACGGCGATCGTGGCGAGGAACAGCGCGCTGCGCAGCTTGGCGAGGCCCGGCAGGATGTCGGCCAGCAGGAGCAGCATCGCGCCGCCGCACAGGGTGAACAGCGGGGACAGCGCAGCCAGCGCTGCAGGATTGAGCATCTGCTCGAGAACTTGCTTGTTCATCGGGTCTCACCTGCGCGGATCGTGGCGGCGGTGGAGGGGACGGAGGAATGCGGCTCGACCAGGGCGACCTTGGCGCGCTGCGCATCGATGCGCGAGAGCAGCTGGTCGACCGAAGCGTCCGTGCGGGACAGGAACACGTTGGGGGCGACACCGATCCAGAAGCACAGCACGACGATCGGCAGCATCAGGCCGGCTTCGCGCCAGTTGATGTCGTTGAGCCCTTTGTTCTCGGCGTGCGTCAGCGGTCCGAACAGCAGCTTGCGCGTCGCCATCAGCAGGTAGACCGCGCCGAAGATCACGCCCGTGACGGACACGGCCGCGATCCAGGGCGAAGCCTGGAAGCTGCCCAAGAGGATCATGTACTCGCCGACGAAGCCGTTGAGGCCGGGCAGTCCCACGCTGGAGAACACGGCGATGCCGAAGAACAGCGCGTAGAGCGGCATCACCTTGGCGATACCGCCGTACTGATCGAGCATGCGCGTGTGGCGGCGCTCGTAGATCATGCCCACGAGAAGGAACAAGAGGCCCGTCGAGAGGCCGTGGTTGACCATCTGCAGCACGCTGCCGCGCACGCCCGCCTGGTTGAGGGCGAAGAGTCCCAGCACCACGTAGCCGAGGTGGCTCACCGAAGAGCAGGCGATCAGGCGCTTGATGTCGTGCTGGGCCATCGCGAGGAAGGCCCCGTACACGATGCCGAGTGCGCCAAGCACCATCATGATCGGCGCGGCGTCGAGCGCCGGGCCGGGGAACATGCCGATGCAGAAGCGCAGCAGACCGTAGGTGCCCATCTTCAGCAGCACGCCGGCGAGGATCACCGAGCCCGAGGTGGGGGCTTGGGTGTGCGCGTCGGGCAGCCAGGTGTGGAAGGGCATCACCGGCACCTTGATCATGAAGGCCAGCGCGAAGGACCAGAAGATCCAGGTCTGGCGCGTGGAGTCCAGCGTCGGCGCGAGGTTCATCAGCGCCTCGATGTCCGCCGTCTTGGTCTGGTAGAGCAGCAGGATGACGCCGATCATCATCACGAGCGACCCAGCCAGCGTGTAGAGGAAGAACTTGATCGTCGCGTAGAGACGACGCTCACCGCCCCAGATGCCGAGCATGAAATACAGCGGCACCAGCGTGACTTCCCAGAACACATAGAACAGCACCAGATCCAGCGCGAGGAACACGCCGAGCATGCCCGTCTGCATGACGAGCAGCCAGACCATGAACTCCTTGACGCGCTCGTGGATGTGGCCCCAGGTCGACAACACGATGATGGGGCCGAGCAGCGCGGTGAGCGCCACCATCAGCACCGAGATGCCGTCGAGTCCCAGCTTGAAGTGGACCGGGATGTCGACCCCGCTGCCGCCGGGCAGCGAGAACCAGGGCACGTCGACCAGATGCTGCATCGCGGCGCTGGCGCCGTTGAAGTCGAGGCAGACCTGAAGACCGAGCACCATCGTCACCAGCATGGTGAGCAGAGTGATGGCGCGCTGGGCGCCGGTCGCGCTCTTGGGGGTCAGCGCGACAAGCAGCGCTCCAAGGAGCGGCAGGAAGACAAGCAGCGTGAGGGAGTCCATGTGGGGGAGCTTCAGCGTTGCCAAACGAAGATCAGGGCGATCAACGCGGTGATGGCGCCCATCCACAGGCCATAGGCGGCGATGTTGCCGCTGGTCATGGCGCGCATGCGGGAACCGAAGGACAAGGCCACCTCACCGGCGCCGTTGACGAAGCCGTCGATGAACGTGCCGTCGATCACGGCCGAGATCATCAGCGCGACGAGACGCACGGGGCCGACGATCAGCTTCTGGTAGGCGGCATCGAGTCCCCAGGCCATGCTGAGGAACGCGGTGCGGACCGGGGAACGCGCGGCGGTCGCTTCGTCGGCTGCGATGCCCGCCATGTGCTTGCGGAAGCCGGCGTGCGCCAGCGCCAGTGCCACGACCGAGCCCAGGCCCAGCAGGGCCCATTCGGTGGTGTGGCTCAAGGCATGCGCGCCGCGCGCGGCGATCAACTCCTCGCCCGGCTGGAGCACGGGGTGCAGCCAGTGATGCAGGAACTCGGGGTGGAAGATGGCCGGGAACACGGGCGGGAAGGACAGCGCGCCGCCGATCACCGAGAGCACCGCCAGGATGATCAGCGGGATCGTCATCACGGCCGGCGACTCATGCGGCTGGAACTTCTTCGTGTCGAAGCGCTCCGGGCCGAAGAACGTCAGCGCGACCATGCGCCAGGTGTAAAACGCGGTCATCATCGCCGTCAGCAGACCGATGCCCCACAGCACGTAATAGACGCCGCCGTTGGCGAAGGTGTGGGCGAGGATCTCGTCCTTGGAGAAGAAGCCCGAGAGCAGCGGCAGGCCGGAGAGCGCCGCCGATCCGACCAGGAAGGTCAGGAAGGTCTGCGGCATGTACTTGCGCAGGTTGCCCATCCTGTGCATGTCCTGCTCGTGGTGCATGCCGTGGATGACGGAGCCGGCACCGAGGAACAGCAGCGCCTTGAAGAAGGCGTGCGTCGCGAGGTGGAAGATCGCCGAGGCGAAGGCGCCTGAGCCCAGCGCGAGGAACATGTAGCCCAGTTGCGACACGGTCGAGTAGGCCAGCACCTTCTTGATGTCGCGCTGCACCAGCGCCGTGGAACCGGCGACGAAGGCCGTCAGCACGCCGACGATCCCGATCACCAGCATCAGCTCGGGCGAGGCCGCGAAGACCGGGTTGAGGCGCACGACGAGGTAGATGCCGGCGGTCACCATCGTGGCCGCGTGGATCAGCGCCGAGACCGGCGTGGGACCCGCCATCGCATCGGGCAGCCAGGTGAACAGCGGCAGCTGCGCGCTCTTGCCGCACGCGCCGCCGAACAGCAGCAGACCCGCCAGCAGCAGCTGGAAGCTGACGCCATCCTCGCCGAGCTTGCCCTGCACCGCCGCGGCGATGTCGGACAGATCGAGCGTGCCGAACAGGTGCACCAGCAGGAACGAGCCGATCAGGAAGCTCGCGTCGCCGATGCGGTTCATCACGAAGGCCTTCTGGCCCGCTTCCGCCGGCCAGCCCTTCTCGTACCAGAAGCCGATCAGCAGGTAGGAGCACAGACCGACGCCCTCCCAGCCGACGAACAGGCCCAGCAGGCTGCTCGACAGGATCAGCATCAGCATCGAGAAGACGAACAGGTTGAGGTAGCAGAAGAACTTCGCGAAGCCCGCGTCGCCCTTCATGTACCCGCCGGCGTAGACGTGGATCAGGAAGCCGACGCCCGTGACGACCAGCACCATCACGGCCGAGAGACGGTCGATCACGATCGAGATGTCGATGTTGAAGGCGCCCGTGTCGATCCAGTGCCAGACGCTGCTTTCGATCGAGGTCAGCTGCTCGCCGCCTGCGGCGAGGTCCTTGACCGCGAGGATCGAGAGGATGAACGCGCCCAGCATCGCCAGCGCGGCGATGGGGTGGGCCAGGGCACCGATGCCCGCCGGCACGCTGTGCTCGTGGTCATCGTGAGCATGGTCATCGTGAGCATGGTCGTCATGACCGTGCTTGCCGTGACCGTGATCGTGACCACCGTGACCACCGTGACCGTGTCCGCCCGCCTTGGGAGCGAACACGCCGCGCGAGCGCAGGGTCAGGAAGTGCAGCAGGGCGCAGACCGCGCTGCCGAGAAGCGGCAGTGCCGGGATCCACCACAGCCAGCCGTAGTCGCCTTGGGGGGATTGCATGTCAGTTCTTGAGGTCGGCGACCTCGTCGAGCGAGACCGTCTGCTTGTTGCGGTAGAGCGCGATCACCAGCGCGAGACCCACGGCGGCTTCGATGGCCGCCACGACGATGATGAAGATGGCGAAGATCGGCCCTTGCGTGTCGGGCTGACCGCCGTTGGCGAGCGTGTGCATGCGGCTCGCCGCGAGGAACGAGAGGTTCGCCGCGTTGAGCATCAGCTCGATGCACATCAGCACGATGATCACATTGCGGCGCAGGAAGAAGCCGGCGACCCCGATCCCGAACAGGATCGCGGCCAGCACCAGCAGGTGTTCGCTGGGAACGCTCATGAGCCTTTTCCTCCGCCCGCCTGCGGGCCGCGGTTGCGCTTGGCCAGCACGACCACCGCGACGGCGGTGGCGAGCAGCAGCACGCTGATCACTTCGAAGGGCAGCAGCCAGCGGCTGAACATGGCCTCGCCGAGGTTCTGGATGCTGTCGATGCCGCCCTCAGGCAGCTTCGCGTTCGGATCGATCGCCGGCAGGGCACCGGAGGCCTGCAGCGCCGCGAAGGCGCCGATGCCGACCAGTGCGCCCGCGACCAGCATGCCCGTCACCGCATTGCGGCGCAGGAACATGGCGGTGTCGACACGCGCCATGGGCTTCTCGTCCGCGAGGTTGAGCAGCATGATCACGAACAGGAAGAGCACCATGATCGCGCCTGCGTAGACGAGAATCTGCGCCGCGGCGAGCATCTGAAAGCCCGCCAACAGGTAGATCGTCGCCAGGGCGAAGAAACTCGCCAGCAGCGCCAGGATGCTCGCAATCGGGTTGCGGGCCAGGACGACGCACAAGGCGGCGGCCACGGCCAACCCGGCCATCAGATAGAAGAGGAGGTTCGCCACCGGTCGTTGATCTGGTTGACGTAATCCATGCGCTTTCTCAGCGCGGAAGCGGGTCGTTTCAGTTTCTCCATGTCGTAGACCAGGGACTTGCGGTCGTAATCCGCCAGTTCCAGCTCGTCGGACATGTAAATCGCGTCCTTGGGGCAGGCTTCTTCGCAGAAGCCGCACAGGATGCAGCGCAGCATGTCGATGTCGAAGCGCTTGGGTTCGCGCTCGATCTCACGGTCGGTTTCGCCGCCGTCGATCGTGATGGCGTAGGCCGGGCAGGCCGCCTCGCACATGCCGCAGGAGACGCAGGCGATGTTGCCGTCGTCCTTGACGACCAGACGGGGCTGGCCGCGCGTGACTTCATTCTTGGGCAGGGGCTCTTCCGGGTACTGCCGCGTGATCTTCTTTTCGAACATCTTGCGGAAGGTCACGGAGAGACCGCGCACGATCTCGGGGATGTAGAGCTTCTCCGAGAGGGACAGGGTCTTGCGTCGGACGATCACCATGGTGTTGACCTACTACTTCAGGCTGATCAGGGCGCCGGTGAAGATCAGGTTGGCGAGCGCCAGCGGCAGCATCACCTTCCAGCCCAGACGCATCAGTTGGTCGAAGCGGAAGCGCGGCAGGGTCCAGCGCACCCACAGGAACAGGAACAGGAAGATCGAGGTCTTCGCCATGAAGGCGAGGAAGCCGATCGCCCAGTGCACGTTGTCCACGAAGGGGATGTGGTGACCGCCGAGGAACAGGGCCGTGCCCAGGCAGCTCATCACGATCATCGCGGTGTACTCGCCCAGGAAGAACAGCGCGAACTTCATCGAGCTGTACTCGGTGTGGAAGCCGCCGACCAGCTCGGACTCGCACTCGGCGAAGTCGAAGGGGTGGCGGTTGGTCTCGGCGAAGATCGCCACGAGGAACAGCAGGAACGCCAGCGGCTGCGTGGCGATGAACCACATGCCCGCCTCATGCTGCGCGGACACGATCTCGCGCAGGTTGAGGCTGCCCGCCATCGCGACCACGGCGAGAATCGAGAGGATCAGCGTCAGCTCGTAGCTGATCATCTGGGCCGAGGCGCGCAGGCCGCCCATCAGCGAGAACTTCGAGTTCGAGACCCAGCCGCCCAGAATGATGCCGTAGACCGACAGTCCGCCGATCGCGAGCAGGTACAGCACGCCGATGTCGATGTCGGCGATCGAAAGATAGGTCGTGCGCCCGCCGAGGAACTCCTTGGCTTCTGTGATCTCTCCGCTGAAGGGGATCACGGCCAGCGTCATCATCGCGGGGATCGCGGCGATCGCCGGAGCAAGGCGGAACAGGATCGGGTTCGCGCCATCGGGCAGAACCTCCTCCTTGAAGATGAACTTCACGCCGTCGGCGAGCGGCTGCAGCACGCCCCAGGGACCCACGCGGTTGGGTCCGATGCGGTACTGCATCCAGGCCGAGACCTTGCGCTCCGCCAGCGTCATGACCGCGCCGAGCACGATCACCACGTGGTAGAGCACGAAGACCTTGGCGGAGGAAACCAGCAGGTAGCGCCAGTCCAGACTGTCGAGCAGGGCTTGGATGTCCATCAGCTGCGCTGCAGGGCGGCCTTGATGCCGCTGTGGAGGTCTTGGAGGGTACGGGTCAGCGGCGCCACGCCGTGCGGCGCGGTCTTGGCGGCCGCGATTCTGCCGCGATGGCCGTCAATGTTGACCCAGGTTCCGGTGCGTTCGGTGCAGTTGGGCACACCGATCGCGACGCGGCAGTTGGACTGCGCGGGCGCAACCGTGTCGAGCACCGCGAGCCCGGGCGTGGCGCTGAGCGCGTTGCCCACCAGCTCACCGATGCGTTCGCCGACCAGCAGCACGAGCTGGGCGCCAGCGCAGGCGCCCGCGAGCTCGGACTGCTTCACGGCGGCAAGTCCGGCTTCGCTCAGGCCGCGGCGGTTGGGGCAGGGATCGCCGGTGTGCAGCAGATCATCCTTGAGGTTGTTGGGCTCGGGGCTGAAGAAGCAGAGCGCGGCGCCGAGTGCGCCGGCAAGCGACTGGAGCTCGGCCGCTTCCTCGATCGTGCACCAGGGCGATGCGACGATGGCAACCTTGCCGCTCGAGCGCAGCGCCGCCGCGAGGGCGTCGACACCGGCCTGCGTGCTCGCCGTCTGGGCGCCGCCCTGACCGACGATCAGCGCGCCGCTGAGGCGATTCTTCTGGTTGGGATGCGCGTAGGCGAAGCGGCCCGTGTCGCACATCCACCAGCGGTTGACCGCCTGGTTTTCGCGCGGGCGGAAGCGCTTGACCTCGCCGTTGCGCAGCACTTCCACCGTGGTCGAGCAGCCGCGGCTGCACTCGGCGCACGTGGAGGCCATCTTGAGCAGGTTCCACACGCGCGCCTGGAAGCGGAAGTTCTTGAGCGTCAGCGCGCCCACGGGGCACAGGTCGGCGATGTTGCCCTGGTAGTTGCCCTTGAGCGGCTTGTCACCGAAGGTCGAGATCACCGAGCGCGAGCCGAGGTTGGAGACCGTCAGCTGCGCCTGCTTGGGCACTTCCTCGAAGAAGCGCACGCAGCGGCTGCACAGGATGCAGCGCTCCTCGTCGAGCACGATCACGTCGCCGAGGCTCTTGCGCTTCTCGAGCTCGCGGCGCGGCTCGTTGGAACGGCCTTGAGCCTGTCCTTCCGCGTAGGTGTAGTCCTGCAGATCGCACTCGCCCGCCTTGTCGCAGATCGGGCAGTCGAGCGGGTGGTTCTTCAGCAGGAACTCGAGGCACTCGCGGCGCGTGTCGTGCGCCTTCTGGCTCTCGGTCTGGATCACCATGCCCTCGGCCGGATAGGTGCGGCACGCGACCATGACGCGCGCGGGCATTGTGCCCTGCTGCACTTCGACCTGGCAGATGCGGCAGCTGCCCACCGGCTCGAGTCCGGGGTGGTAGCAGTAGTGGGGGACCTCGACGCCATTGCCATGGCAGGCGGCGATGATCGGCTTCTTCGGGTCGGCGTCGACCTCGACGCCGTTGACGATGATCTTGGTCACGCTAGTGGGCTCCGGCGTACTCGATGCGCTTGTAGGAAATCGGGTCGCGGTGCTGGCGCACGCATTCCTCGAGCTCGCCCTTGAACAGGCGGATCGCCGAGAGCGTCGGGATCGCCGCCGCGTCCGAGAGGGCGCAGATGGTCTTGCCCGGCGCCATTCCGCGCGCGAGCGATTCGATGGTCGCCACATCGTCGGGCTGGCCGTGGCCGGTCGCGATGCGGTGGAAGATCTGCGACAGCCACTGCGTGCCTTCGCGGCACTGGCTGCACTGTCCGCAGCTCTCGTGATCGTAGAAGCGCGCGATGATCTCCATCACGCGGGCGATCGAGGTCGTGTCGTCGATGATGATCATCGCCGCGGTGCCCAGCGAGGAGCCGCGCGCCTTGAGCGAGTCATGATCGAGCACGACATCGAGGTCATTGCCCGTCAGCAGCGCGCAGGAACTGCCGCCGGGGAACCAGGCCTTGCACTTGCGGCCCTTCCAGATGCCGCCGGCGAAGTTCTCGATGATCTGGCCGGCCGTGATGCCGAAGGGCAGCTCGTAGACACCGGGCTTGTTGACATGGCCCGAGATGCCGCACAGGAAGTTGCCCTTGGAGCCCTTGGTGCCCAGAGCCGCGTGCCAGGCGCCGCCCTTGTTGATGATGAAGGGCACGTTGAAGATCGTCTCGACGTTGTTGACCGTCGTGGGCTGGCCCCACAGGCCGAAGGAGGCCGGGAAGGGCGGCTTGGGACGCGGGTGACCGCGCTTGCCCTCGAGGCTCTCCATCAGTCCGGTTTCTTCGCCGCAGATGTAGGCGCCCGCACCCTTGTGCATGTGGATCTCGCAGGAGAAATCCGAGCCAAGGATGTTCTTGCCGATCAGGCCGGCCTTGCGGGCCTCGTCGATCGCGGCCTGGCAGCGCTGGTAGGAGAGGCGGTACTCGCCGCGCACGTAGATGTACACGGCCTGCATGCGCATGGCGTAGGCCGCGATGAGGCAGCCTTCGATCAGGCCGTGCGGATCCTTCTCCATCAGCACGCGGTCCTTGCACGTGCCCGGCTCGGATTCATCAGCGTTGACCGCCAGATAGCGGGGCCGCGGATCCTTGGCCGGATCCGGCATGAAGCTCCACTTCATCCCGGTGGGGAAGCCCGCGCCGCCGCGGCCGCGCAGCTCGCTGGCCTTCATCTCGCCGATGACATCCGCGGGGCTCATCGGGGTCTTGAGCACCTTTTCGATGGCCTTGTAGCCGCCGTTCTGGCGGTAGACATCGAGGGTGTGGGAGTTGGCGAGCCCCGTGCGGTTGAGCAGCCAGGTCTCGTAGCTTCCGGGCTTGGTCATTTCACGCCTCCGAGAATCTTCTCGACCTTCTCAGGTGTCAGGTCTTCGTGGTACACGCCGTCGAGATCGATCATCGGGGCGTTGGCGCAGGCACCCTGGCACTCCACCGGCCAGACGGTGAACTTGCCGTCGGGCGAGGTGCCGTAGGGCTTGGCGCCGGTGACGCGGCAGACATGCTCCATGATCTCGCTGGCGCCGCGCAGCTCGCAGGAGATGTTGTGGCAGACGCTGACCATGTGGCGTCCCACCGGCTTGAGGTGGAACATCGGGTAGAAGGAAGCCACGCCGTACACCTCGACCGGCTCGATGCCGATGAAGGCCGCGAGATCTTCCATCGTCTCCGGCGAGATCCAGCCGCCCAGTTCCTCCTGGCAGCGGTGCAGGGCCGGAATCAGGGCCGACTTGCGGTCGGGGTACTTCTTGGCGAGCTCTTCGAACTCGCGCACAAGCTTTTCAGGCAGTGCCATCAGCGATCGACCTCACCCATCACGAAGTCCAGCGAACCGATGATCGAAACGGTGTCGGAGAACAGGCGGTCCCGCATCACCACGGGAATCGCCTGCACGTTCATCAGGCCCGGCGCGCGGATGTGGCAGCGCAGCGGGTGGCTGGTGCCGTCCGACACGACATAGAAGCCCAGCTCGCCCTTGGAGGACTCGACCGCGCCGTAGGCTTCGCCCTTGGGCAGGGCCATGTCGGTCACGATCTTGAACTGGTGGATCAGCTCCTCCATGGAGGTGTGCACCTTGCCCTTGGGGGGCAGCACGTAACGGCGGTCATCGGCGAGGAACTCGCCGCCGCGCGTGTCGCGCAGCAGCTTGACCGCCTGCTGGATGATGCGTGTCGACTGACGCATCTCCTCGACGCGCACGAGGTAGCGGTCGTAGCAGTCGCCGGTCGTGCCCACGGGGATCTCGAAGTTGAAGCGCTCGTACGAGGAGTAGGGCTGCTGCTTGCGCAGGTCCCACTCGAAGCCCGAGCCGCGCAGGTTGGGACCGGTCAGCGACCAGGCCAGCGCCAGTTCCTTGTTCACGATGCCGATGTTGTGGTTCCGGTCGTACCAGATGCGGTTGCCGGTCAGCATCTTCTCGTACTCGTCCACGGCGCCGAGGAAGTGCTCGCACCACTTCTCGATCTCGCGGCCCACGTCCTCGTTGACATCGGCGTACACGCCGCCGATGCGGACATAGGTGTTGTTCATGCGATGCCCGGTGTAGGCATCGAGGAACGTGTAGATCGTCTCGCGCTCCTTGAACGTGAAGAAGAACATCGTCACGGCGCCCAGGTCGATCGCCGTGGTGCCCAGATAGATCAGGTGCGCGGCGATGCGCGACATCTCCATCAGCATCACGCGGATGATCTGCCCGCGTTCGGGCACCGGCACGCCGCCGAGCTTCTCCAGCGCGATGGCGTACGCGCAGTTGTTCATCAGCGGCTGGACGTAGTCGAGGCGGTCGGTGTGCGGGAAGAACTTGCGCCAGCCCAGCGACTCGCAGGTCTTCTCCTTGCCGCGGTGGAGGTAGCCGACGACCGGCTCGATCTCCTTCATCGTCTCGCCGTCGAGCACGACCTTGATGCGCAGCACACCGTGCGTGGCGGGGTGCTGCGGACCCATGTTGAGCTCCATCAGCTCGCCGTGCAGCGGGTCATCGCCCTGCAGCGCGGTCGGGTTGTACTCGAAGACCTTGGTGGAGGTGGTTTGAGCGGACATGTTTCTCAGTGCGCCCCCTCTTCTTGCCGGAAAGCCGTGTTGCTCGGACGCTCGCGGCGCTTTCTGTCCCATTCGCGATAGAGCCGGTCCGGCTCGATGCCGTGGTGGGGGAAGTCCTTGCGCAGCGGGAAGTGGTCGTACTCCTCGGGCATCAGCAGGCGCTTGAGCCCGGTGTGGCCCGTGAACACGACACCGAACATGTCGAAGCACTCGCGCTCGGAGTAGGCGGCGCCCGGGAACAGATCGATGATCGAAGCGACCGTCGGCTGATCGCCGCCAATGCGCGCGTGCAGGCGCACGCGGTCATTATGGCTCACCGAGAGGAACTGCCAGCACAGCTCGTAGCGCGGCTCGGCCGGATAGTGATCCACCGCCGTCACCAGCGTGTTGGTTTCAAACCCCGCCCGCTCCTTGAGCCGCTGCACGGCCTCGTGGACCTTATCGGCGGGAACCGTGATGGTCGGCATGCCATCGCGCGCGCTTGAGATGCTCGCCTGCAGGCCGTCCAGCGCCGCCTGCACTCGTTCTTGGGTGCTCGTCATGATTCGTTAGCGGTCGCTGACCTGCCCGGGGGGGAGGAACTCGTGGCTGCGCGTCGTGGGGACGCCGCGGTTGGGAGCGCGGTCGAAACGGCGCGTGCCGATGCCTTCATCCGTGTTGGCGCCCTGCAGCAGCAGTTCGACCGGGCGCTCGCGCTCGATCTTCTTCTGCAGCTTGAGGATCGCGTCGATCACGGCATCGGGGCGCGGCGGACAGCCGGGGACGTACACATCGACGGGCAGGATCGAGTCGACGCCCTGCACCACCGAGTAGCTGTCGTACATGCCGCCCGAGGAGGAGCAGACGCCCATCGCGATGACCCACTTGGGGTCGGGCATCTGGTCGTAGATCGTGCGGCAGGCCTCCGCCATCTTCCAGGTGAGCGTGCCGGCGACGACCATCAGGTCGGCCTGGCGCGGGCTGAACCGCGCGGCCTCGGCGCCGAAGCGCGCGAGGTCGAACTTCGGTCCGATCATCGCCATCAGCTCGATGCCGCAGCACGACAGGCCCAGCGGCATCGGCCACAGGGAGTTCTTGCGGCCCCAGTTGACCAGCTCATCGACGCGGGTCCACAGGAAGCCCTCCTGCGCGGGGTTGTCCTTGATCTCGATCAGCGATCCCATTCCAGTCCTCCTTTGCGCCAGACGTAGGCCAGTGCCAGACCGAGGATCGCCACGAAGGCGAGGATCTCGACCAGCACGAAGGCTCCGACGCCCTGCGCGTTGAACGTGTTCGCTCCCACGGCCCACAGGACGAGGAAAATCGATTCCACGTCGAACAGGATGAAGAGCACCGCTACCAGATAGAAGTGAATCGAGAGGCGGATGCGCGCCGAGCCATGGGGCTCCATGCCGCACTCGTAGGCTTCCTTCTTGCCGACATTCTTGCGGCTGCGTCCGAGCAGCTCGCTGACCCCGAGGTTGGTCGCGACGAAGCCGAGCACGACCACCAGCAGGATCAGGATGGGGATATAGGCGTGCAGCATGAACGGGGGGGCGCGGGGGGCAGGGCCGCAGCGCAAGGCCGCGATGCTCCTTCCGACGCGCAGGATTGGGGGGTGCCTCGCGGTAGCCGGTGGGGGGTGAAAATTTGCGCGGCAGTGTAGCCAGCGCGAAGGTCAGGGGAAAGGGTGCGGCGCGGGAAAGGTTGTCGGCGGGCTTCGAATCAAGAAAAACTGAGTAAGGCTATTTCTGCCAATTGTTTGCAAAATGAAATTTCCTAACCCTCGATCCTCAGGAATTGCCCCGTGCTCCCGCGCGCGAGGGCTTCGAGGGCTCCATCCCCGCTCGTGCCGATCTGCACCCCGTGGAAGCGCGTGCGGCTGACCGTCTGGACCCGCTCGAGGAAAGGGGCCACCCAGCCGACCCCCTCGTTCGTGGCCCCGTCGCACAGCAGGACGAAGGTGTCGGCCTCGGACAGGCGCCGCTCGCCGCTGCGCTCCTTGGCTCCGGAGGCCAGCAGGCCGCGTTCGATGCCGGCCTTGAGCGCGGTCGATCCGCCCGGGGGCATGTCCAGCCAGCGCCCCAGCTCGGCGAGGTTCTCGGCCGTGACCGGCACCAGCTCCTCCTTCCAGGGCTGGGCGATGTCGTGAAACAGCACCACGTTGAAGCGCGAACCTTGCTCCAGCCCGCGCACGCACTGCAGCAGCTGCGCAACGGCTTCGCGCCAGCGCGTGCGGGCCTGCGGGCCCTTCATCACATCGCTCATCGAGCCGGAGCGGTCGATCACAAAGGTCACGCGGTCGCTCCAGATCTCCAGCGCGAAAAAACCCGCCTGCGTGCGGGGCACGGCCGCCGCCGCTCGCGGCGGGCGCGTGCCGGCGCTCGCCGCAGCCCAGGCCTCGCGCCATGCATTCGCATCAAATGCGAGTCCGAAACCCGTGCGCTCCTCGAGCGAGCGCTCTAATTCACGCAAAATGCGCAGCGACTGCAGTCCGGCCTCGGCGCGGCGCTGCCAGTGCTCGAGCGCGAGGATCAGGAGCGGCATCGCGCTCGTGTCATCCAGCGCGCGGGAGAGCTGGATCGCGCGCGTAGCGGCGCGCCAGTCGCCGCGCGCGATGTCCGCGCGCACCAGGGGCTCCAGCCGGCGCTCCTCCGGGGTCCCCGCCCCCAGCTTGACGCGGGCAAAATGCGCTTCGGCGGCCCGCAAGGCGGCATTTTCCCGGCTGTTCTCGAGCAGGCCGAGGAACAGCCCGTGCACGCCCGTGTCGGGCCATCCGCTCAAGCCCTCCAGCGCCAGCGAGCGGAGACGTTCATCCGGATCGCGCGTCGCCTGCAGCAGCGCGAGCATCACGCCGGGGCTGGGCTTGCGCACCAGCAGCGCCAGCGCGGCCAGGCGGCGCGGCAGCGGCTGACTCTGCGCCATGGAGAGCACTTCGCGGGAAAGAAAACGATCCAATTCCGCGCTTGCGTGCTGGGCGAAGACATCCAGCAGCATTTGTCGCAATTGTGCGCGCGGTGTCGTGCTCTCGTAGGCGCTCGCGGGGTCCAGCGTCACCGCCAGCAGGTCGAGCAGGCAGGCCGCGCTGGCGCGCTGCCGGGAGGAGTCGATCGACCAGGCGATGCGCAGGTCGGTCACCCGCGCACGCAGTTCGCCCAGCCGGGTCTCGTCGAGCTGCACCTTGCCGGCGCGGTAGTCATCGAGAAAGCGCTCGATCGTTGCGCAGCCGGACTGGTGGGCTGGCACGCACAGTGCGGGAAGCGCAAAGAGGAGGGGCGGGAGCACCCCGTCAGTATCGTGCCCGCCGGGGTGGTCTGGCTAGTGCGCGCCAGCCTGACTCATTGCAGCTCCAGCGTGCGCTCGAGGAACAGCTGCGGCGTCTCGTAGCCGGGCGCATCGTGCAGGCCCTTGAGCAGCACCTTGGCGCCTGCGGCGGCATTCGCCGCCTCAAGCTCCAGCGTCAGCACCCCGTCGACGGGCGCAAACTGCTTGTGATCGATGGATAGCCGCCCCTTCGCAAGGCTCGCGCCCTGCGCATCGAGCAATTCGGCGTCGATGTCGAGCACGCGCCCGATCAGTCCCGGCACGCGGTGACCGGAGACATTTTCGAACTCGACCAGCACCTTGTCGCCATTGCGACGGGCGCGGTACTCGAAGGCGCGCGCCAGGAAGGCCGGATCGCGCGGCGTCTGCAGCTCATGGCTGCGACCCTTGCGCACCGTGGTCGCGTCCTTGGCGATCGTGCGCTCGAGCGGGGCCATGTGGCAGCCCACGCAGCTGCGCCCCTTCTTTTCCTGCTCCGTTTCGACGAAATCGCGTGCGATCCCGATCACCGGGCCGATGTTCGTGGCATGGCAGCCGATGCACAGCATCGCGGACTGGTTCTCAGGGCGGAAGGCCTCGGCCGCCACGCTGCGGTGCGCTTCGTTGGGGGCTCCGAAGGGGCCGAGGATCTCGCCTTCCTTGCCGAGGTGGCAAGTGTTGCAGTCGATGCCGAAGTGCGACCAGTTGTGCTGCGGATCGCGCGATTTGGGCTTGGCGCCGGGTTCGACATGGCTGAGCGGCTCGGGGATGTGGCAGTTGTGGCAGCTCTCGGGCTTCTTCTTTTCCTTGAGGCTCTCCTGATACAGCGGGTCGATCCACGCCATGGCATGCGTGGTGCGGGCCCACTCGCGCGTCACATCCTCGTGGCACTCCGCGCAGCTCAGCTCTTTCCAGCGCTCCAGCTCGGCCGGCCGCGCGTCCGGCAGCGGCTTGGGAGGGGCGAGCTTCCACGCCTGTGCACCTTCGGTCTGGGACCAGCCCAGCAGACCCAGCAGAGCCAGCGGGAGTGCGGGAGCGAACTGCATGGTCACTTGTCGAAGACGTTGGTCTCGCTGGGAGCGATGCGCTCCTCGACTTTCTCGATCGTGAGGTCGAGCTTGGCGAAGTCGATCTTCTCGGCCTGCTTGTCCGCAGTGCGCTCCTCGCGCCGCTGCGCGCCGGGTGCCTTGGGAGCCGTGCCGGGGGCCGGCTGCTTGTCCTTGTCTGAGGCGCTCATGGCATCAGTCAACCACCGCAGGCCGCTTCCGGCAAGACTTCAGAACTCGCGCATCGTCAGGAGCTTTGAGACCCGAGGCTGGGAGCCGGCTCACTCAGGAGCGCGGTGCCAGCACACCCAGCCGGTGCAGCTCGCCGGCGAAGCGCCGCACGTTCTCGATCGCCGGCATGTCGCCCGGATCGATGCCCTCCAACAGCGCGCCCAGTGAGCCCTTCTGCGCCAAGAGCTCCAGCACGCGCTTGCCGTCCGGCCGCAGCTCGACGAACTCGGCGCTGTCGGGATCGTAGACCAGCACGGAGTGCGCGCGACCCAGCGTGCCCAATTCCTGCTCGGCCTGCGCCTCGGCGCCCGCCACATGCCGTCCGGTGAGGAAGTCCGGGCGCACCATGCGCGCCAGCGGGTGAGCGAGCTTCGCCAGAGTGGTTCCGTAGGGGAAGTTGAGCTCGACGAACTCCAGATCGCGCGAGGGCGCGAGGCGCGGATCCGCTCCCCGGGCGGCGCGCGCGGCCGTGCGCTGGCGGCAGCGCTCGACGAACTGATCCGGAGTGATGCCCTTGGCGAGATGCAGGAAGTAGTGACTCTTCTGCATGAAGTAGAAGATGTTGTCGCCCGAGAAGATCGGGAAGTGCCGGCGCAGGGCGCTCATCATCTCCTCGAAGACCTCGGCCGCCTCGGTCTGCGTCATGCCGGTCTCGGAGACGTAGTCGTGGTACAGCTCGATGTCAGCCGAAGGGTCGTCGAGGATCGTGATGCCGAAATCCTCCGGGCGCTTGTAGGTCTGGGCGACCTCGTCGATGTGGAAGGTCTGCAGCGAAACCTCGCGCACCACATCGGAGTGCTGCACGAGGAAGTCAACCGTGGCGCGCGCCTCCTCGCGCGTTTCGCTGGGGAAGCCCACCATCGCGTAGAAAGTGACGCTGATGTTGGCCTTGGCGCAGTTCGTGGCGACCTGCACCGTGCTCTTGAGGCTCTGGCCCTTCATCATCATCTTGAGCAGACGCGGGGTCGCCGTCTCGAAGCCGAAGAGCAGCTTGCGGCAGCCCGAGTCGTACAGCACCTTGGCGCCCTCCTCGGTGTAGGCCTTGGGCTCGACTCGCGCATCTGCCCACCAGGTGATGCCGGCCTCGCGACGGATCAGCTCCTCGGGCAAATCCTTGATCATGCCCGGCGGCATGCAGTCGGTGATGAAGTTGAAGTGCGCGGTCTTGTAGCGATCGCGCAGGGCGAGCACATGATCGACGATGGTCGCCGCGCGCCGTGTGCGGTAGCCCGGCCCGATCACCGTGGGCAGCGTGCAGAAGGTGCACTCGCCGTAGTAGCAGCCGCGGTTGATGTCGTAGGGGATCACGACCGCGGGCGAGAAGTACTTCCCAAACGGCAGGCCGTCGAAGTCGGGCACCGGCGCCGCATCGAGCTTGATCGGGTGCCCTTGGGGGTTCTCGACGCTCCTGCCGCTCCTGCGGTCGACCCAGGTGAGCGAGCCGATCGTCTCGAGCGAACTGCCTGTTTCGAGCGCCTTGCAAAGCGCGAGCAGCGGATTCTCACCCTCGTGGAAGATGATCGAGTCGAGGAACTCGCCGATGCCCGGCGCGCGCATCAGCTTGGCGCCGATGTAGGCGAGGAAGCCGCCGCCGGCCGTGATGTGGCAATCGGGCAGGGCTTCCTTGACCAGTCGCGCCAGCGTCAGGCCGGGGATCAGCTGGCTGCCGTAGATGATCGAGATGCCCAGCACGCGCGGACGCCGCGCGACGATGCGTGGCAGAAGCTCGCTCCTGAAGTACTCGATGAAGGGGTTCTGCTGCTCATCGCGCGTGGCTGCGAACACCTCCTGCGAGCGCTCCAGCGAATAGCTGGTCGTGAAATTGTGCGGCGTCAGGCTCGCCGGATGGTGCGCAGCCGACACCAGGCGCAGACCGTGGTACAGCGTGCGCACAGCCGGCACGTAGCGGTCCATGTCATCGAATCCGTCGCCGCGCAGCACGCGCTTGGCGCCCTCGACGCGCTCGATCAGGGCCTTGGCGGATGCGGCACTCTCGGCCGCCGCGCGGTAGCCCGCGAGATCGCGGAACGAGAGCTCACTGCGCGAGGAATACTGCGCAAGCGCGAGTCGCGCCCGCACGCGCTCGGCTGACTTGGCGAGGTACGCCGCGGAGAGGAAGTGGTCGTACGCCTCGATGTTGGCGTCGATCAGCTCGACATCCGGGAAGTTGTTCGCCTGGAGGAAGGCCTTGAGGCAAGGCAGCGCGAGATAGGGCTGCGTGAAGTGGCCCTGGGGCGGAAAGACCAGCGTTACGGGGAACGAGGATTGGACCATGGCGGTCCGCCAAGAGTCGCAGATGCCCTGCGACTCGGCAAGTCAGGAAACGAGACCCTGCTCGCGCAGGCGTGCGAGCAGATCCGGCGGGATCGGCTGTGTTCCGTTCTCCGCGATGGCGAGCACCCGGTCGATGTCGGCGGACAGGCGCATCGTCGCAATCCTTCCGCGCTCGCTGCGCACCGCAAGCACGGTGGGGGACGCGTTG
>Ga0209668_10000224_pt1 | contig 23967 bp, 23 predicted proteins | sample FrelakmetPLP11PL_FD_187150 | JGI IMG/M metagenome (GOLD analysis project Ga0209668, IMG submission 187150) | Freshwater lake sediment microbial communities from the University of Notre Dame, USA, for methane emissions studies - PLP11 PL (SPAdes)... | ecosystem: Environmental > Aquatic >...
CACATTCCAGTAAAACCAGAATATCAAAAAGAAGTAATTTGGTTAATATGGGATAGTATCATATTTTATACCAATAAGCATGCCATATCATTATTAACCAAAATAATTAATAGTTTATTAAATTTATATTGTATTAGATACAACGGACCACATGTGTTTAATAAAAAAAAATATATATTATATTGTGCTATATCATATATCATTAATCCAGATAGTATAAATCTACCTATTTTAACCGAAGATACAAAAATGTTAATTGGTAAAGTTAGTAACAATATTGATAATATATACAAACAAATTAAAAAAAGCGAAGTTGCTCCAAATACGGATTATTTATTTAACAATGTAAATACAAATAATATTGAAAAAACAATTAATAAATTAAATATGATTCATTCCATTGTTCCAAATGCCGGTAATAATGATAGCATTTAATAATCCACACACGCCCTCCACAATCATCGCCTTTTTTTAAAAAAAAATCAATACTCTACAAAAATAAAAAAAGCAAAGATAAAATGAATTTTTAAATTATATATATATAATATGGTAAAACGAAATACAATTAAGATGAAATCTACAAAAAATGGATCATATAGTCCTTCAAATATTGTAAAAACTTTTTTAGAAATATTAACAATTATTAAATTATTTCATTGGAAAACAACCCAGTATTCTGTTCATAAAGCAACGGATGAATTATATAGTTCAATACAAGATAATATGGATACATTTGTAGAACAATTAATGGGAACATTAGATTCGCGTATAAATATGACAAGTCATTCGATTCCTATTTCGGATTGTAATACATTAGAATCATTTAAAACTCATATAATTCGTTTTAAAAAATATTTAGAAAATTTAAAGTTACCATCTAATTATTATGATTTGTATACGGTGCGTGATGAAATGTTAGGAAGTGTTAATAAATTTTTATATTTATATTCTTTAAAATGATAAGTCAATATTGCGTCATATTTTTTCTGTATTATCTACATAATGAATATAACTAAACGAATCAAACGAGATATAGATATCTATAATGGGGTTACTCCAGAAACTACTACGAGCTCATTATTATCATCTTCATCCTCTGCCTTATCCTCATCCGCATCATCATCATTTAGTATATTTTCGAACTTTAAAATGGTGGTAATATTATTGATAGTATTATTCATTATTTGGTATGTATATAATAATGCCGACTTATCTACGAAAGATTATAAAAAAACAATGAACGACATAATTACGTATATAAAATCATTATGGAATAAGTTAATTGATATGATTAATAAAGGTATTCATAGTATGCCAAGTTTATATGGGGATGATTCAGACTTAGATGATGACGATAAAAATAAATCACAACAAAAACAAAAACAACAAAAACAACCAACAAATCAAGAACAAAAATCTAACAAATCACAATATACGTCGCAACAAACACAACCACAATATCCAAATCAACCAAGTAATTTAAAAGAATTAGATACAATAAAAACGGCATTAGATACAAATGCGTTAACATACATTGCTACAACTGAGGAATCAAATAAAAAAGAGGATGATATACCAGGATGGTGTTATATTGGTAAAGATAATTCTGGAGTTGGTGTATGTTTTCAAACAAATAATAAAAATTTATGTGAATCTAATTTATTTTATGACAAGCAAGAACAATGTATTAACCAATCATCTGATAATTAAAATTAGACTATTTTGGTTGTATGTGTGGGTGTGTGTGGGAATATAAATGTTTTACAAAAAAATATTAAAAAGGTTTGTATATATTTTTTTTGCTATTTAAAAATATATATACATAAATAATCTAAAAATAATATATCTAAATATAATAATAATAAATATGAATTCTAAAGACAATTCAAATTACGGTAGTTCAAAATTCAGTGGTTCATTTGAGGATATTCCAGTATGTTTTAATCCACCACCATATAATAGTTCATATATTATACGAAATCCAACATTGGTTGAAAGTACCCCAGTAATTGATGGCAAATGTGGGTGTAATAACGAAATTGTATCAATAAGTATGTTAGATATTTGTTGTGCTCCATTTGGGGCATGTTGTGCGAATATATGTTTTTGTTAAAAAAAAAATAATTAACGAAAAAAAGAATATAAAGACTATTTAAACATATAACTTGTAGCAGAATGGCGCAGAGGAAGCGCACTTGGCTCATAACCAGGGGGTCAAAGGATCGAAACCTTTTTCTGCTATTACCCCCCCTCACATCACTCGTGATAGCTCAGTTGGTAGAGCATTCGGCTGTAGTCCGAAGGGTCACTGGTTCAATTCCGGTTCGCGAGACTTGTTTATTATAAGTAATTTATTATTAAAATACTTATCATAATTAAAAAATTAAAGATAGAATAGTATAATGACCCCATCCCATTTACACCAGGTTGGTAGTAAAATAAGCAAATAATAACTATTTTATTTTTTTAGTATAAATACTAATTGAATAACCAATTATTAATATGGATTATATATTTGAAAACTTATATTATTATTTATATTCAATCATTGCGATTGTGTTATTAGTGATATATGCTATTATAAAATATAAATATGGGTTTTGGATACATCAACCGGTATATCATATATACGACATATCTTATTATTTTAGGTCAAATAAAATCATAGATACTGATTTACCAAGTACCAATAAATATGTAAATTTACATAATATCATTACTAAAAACGCAGACAATATGACAGAAATCGATTGGATAAATTTCGTAAATTTTATTCAAAAATATTTTTTAAGAAACAATGGAAATATATATAATCCTAAATTAGACAATGTGTTGCCTTTTTTCAAAAATTCAACCAATTCGTTCATCTCTTTTTACAATGAAAATGTCATATACACAGATATTGATACAAAAGGAAATATTAACGATCAAAACATCGTAGGAGTTATTACAAGTCGTCCAGTATATGCCATTATTAATAATACGTCTATTAGTATTTATTATGTGGATTATTTATGCGTAAATCCAGCCAATCGTAAAAGAGGTATTGCTTCCGAACTCATTCAAACTCATCATTATAATCAACGCCGTTTAAATAAAAATATACAAGTATCTTTATTTAAAAGAGAATACGATTTTAATTGGATTGTACCTTTAACCTATTATGATGCGAAGTTATACGAGATGACAAATGAAACCAATGAAATAATATTACACTCTAAATATAAAATTATAGAAGGAAATTCAAATAATATGAAAGTGATTATGGATTTTATTAAAAAATATAGAACAATGTTTGATGTCTTTATTTATGATAATTATTCGTCTTTTTTAGACGCACTAAATACACATAATATTTATATATACGCGTTACTAAACATAGAAATAAATGAACTTATTTCACTTTATATATTTAAAAAAACATGCGTAACGATAGAAAAATCCGAGATTTTAACATGTATCAGTTCAATAAATAATACAACTATAAATATATTTTATCACGCATTTATTAAAATAACCAAATTATTTATCTTAAAATATCCGCTGATTGCTATTGAAAATATCTCGGATAATAACATATTAATTGAAAATATGCCATATAAACCAATATTAACAACGCCAAACGCATATTTTTTATACAATTATATTACATCTCCAGTAAATTCAAATAAATGCTTGATTTTAATTTAGAATACTGTTTTTTTTAATTTTGTTTATCGTATATATTTACCAACTCTTGAAAAGCTATCTACCAAAAATATAGTAAATATGCCTAAAAAACAATATAATATAATTTCTTCAAATGTGCTTTTGGTTTTCATATCTTGTTTATCTTCCAATAAATGTATCATATAATTTAACTTTTGTAATATTATATTTGGGTCGGAATACGTATTATATATTGGCGATTGAATATTTGAAGAAGATGATATATTATTATTATTATTATTATTAGGAATATACTTTGGCTTATAATTATGTATATGATTCTGTGTTTGTTCTACAGGTATATTTGAAGTTTGTTGTATGGTATAATTTGGAACGTAATTTTTATAATAATCATTTATTTTTGTTTCATCCGGATACGTATACTTTAAATTATTTAATTCTAAACCATCTATTGAATATACATTTGATTTTATTTTCTGATTTTCTTGTTGTGATGACGTATGACTATTCTCTTTTCGTTCGGATCCAATTGAAACCGGTTTGGGTGGAGGTATAAAGTCTCCCAACGTATGGGCATTATCATCATCATCGTCCATTTCCTGTAATGATTTTAATACATTACTGATTTTAGTGTCGTAATGTTTCTGAGTTCTTTTAAAATCAGTTGATGTCTTTTTATTATTCGTGATTACTGGTTGTTTAATATCTTCCAAAATGGCCGGTGTTAATAAATTAGACATATATTATAAAAAAATAAGATAATCTTGTGTTTTTGTTTTTAATATATATGACTAAACATAAAAAAACAACAAAACAATATATCTCCAATAATTTATTAGACCTGTTACATTTTAATATACTACATATTAATAACAGTAAATTTTTCGCAGGAAGTATAATGATTTTATTAAATATTGGTTCTAGATTAATTCCGCTACAAATTAGCGAGTCGGCTGAAGAATATGTAAAAAAAACATTTAGTAAACCCTTATTAGTTTTTGCTATGGCATGGATGGGAACCCGAGACATTTACACGTCTTTAGTATTAATGATTGTATTTATTTTGTTATCTGAATATTTATTGAATGAAACTAGTTTATATTGTATAGTTCCAGCTACACACCGAGTATTAAATAATAAACCAGATACATGTAAAGATAATACCAAAGTCAATACAGACATTTCAAACATCATTAAATTATTAGAAAAAATAAAAAATAACAATACTGTATAAATGAATAAATACAGGCTCTCTGTACCAGATACAATCGTATATTTATTTAAATTTATAACAAACACACAAACAAATTACATAATATTTAATGAAAATATGACTACGATATCAAATATAGACACTCAATCACAACCATCAAAACCCGTGTCAACCACACCTCCTTCTTCTACACAACAACAACAACAACCACCACCAACCGATATAAAAACAACAAATAAAAAATTAACGAATGATACGAGTGATATACAAATATATAAACAATTTAAATATTCAAATTATTCATCGTTAAATATTGATTTATTGCTAAACCCTAAAGAAATGAATGAATGGATTTCTAAAAATAATATAAATAATTATATTGACATTAACAATAATTTTGTAAATGATAATATAAAATTTCTAACATCATTATTATTTAAAAAAAATAATATACTTACTATTTTGAACCGTGATTACGTAATCGATTCATATAGTTTTGAATCTTCTAATATTATATCAAACACCATATCCGATCTATATTTTATAAATAATATTAATATCTCTAACCAATATACATTATCCAACAATCTTATAACCGAAATAAATCAAACAAAAAATAAAATAAACGAGATATCTTCTATCAAAACCGATGAATTATTGGATGAACGCGTAAAATTATATACTCAACACTCTGAAAATTTATATATATTATCCCAAATTTATTTTAAAAATATATTGGATAATAATAGTAAATTAAACACTATAGATATTCCAAAAATTGGTTCATTGCCAAATGTTTTATTTCCCAATGATACGTTTAAGTCTATGTATGTAATTAATAAATATTATAATACATATAAATCATATTCAAAACTATTTGCTAACAATTGTAATATCTATAAAAAAAATAAAAATAAAAAATTTCCACAAATCAATACATTTACAAACGTGATAAATCAATTGTCTGATAAATCTAATACCAGCTCTTTTATAAACCCATATACCGATACTATAAACGAATTATATTCAAATACTACGAAAAATTATGTTATCGTATTAATCTATTATTTATTAGATTATATATTGATTTTAAATTTAGTAAATAACTTTGTGGATAAAGGCGGTATAGAATTAAAAAAGATAGAATTAGAAAAATTAATGGATCATGGCTTAATGCGTTTTGAAAATATGACTATAAATAATAATATTATAAATTTAGAAAATAATCGCACCGAAATTGAGATTCAATTTATAAAAAGTACATACTGGGATTATAACATTTTCCAGGAGGACCCAATTGATCAAACTGAAACAAATACCAAAATATTAGAGCAAATTAGGCCATACTTGGATAAACTATCTATTAATACGCCGGATTCGTTATATAACCGTGTATATAAATATGATATACTATATATAAATTGTATAAACAATTCTATTTTGAATGAAGAATTATTGGTGGCATTTATAAAAAGAAGAATTGATGACACGTTGAATGGAATGATAACTACTCATGAAATAAATCAGTCTAAAAAAGATGAAATATTACAGGATTTAAATACACATATGAAATCTAAAAATAAAGATCTATATTCAGATATAAAGTCATTTGCGGATTCTAACTATATATCTACAAAAATTAATTACGCAATATCATTATCTAAATACATTAATTATTTTGAACAAAATATAAACACAATCATAGAAAACGATAACAAGTATATTTATTCAACATCTATGGAAAATTTTGATAATACGGACATATATAATTTTAGTTCAGTAATAACTAAAATAAAAGAATCATTAGAAATAATGAAATCAATAGATATTACAGATAATTTGGATATTGATTTATTATATCAAGAAAATATTACAGGCATTGATATTAATGTAAAAAATCAAATATTAAATATATTGAAATGTAAAATAAATAGGATACAGGTATCTGATTCTTTAACCAATGTAAGTAATATTAAAAGAGTAATAGATAGACAATCGACGACATCTATATCAAATCTCATGTATTTAATTTGGTTTTTTTATAATAAATCCAATCCGATTATAAAAGATAATAACACCCCCCCAGAAACAACACAAACCCCGGTTTTAAAATGTAAAATACCAAATTTATTTATTCCTTCTAATCTAATTAATAATAATACAAATAATAATACAAATACTAATACCAATACTACGTTATCATTTGATGAAATGTCCGCAGACGATACACAAAAACCAAATATTATCAATTTAGTAAATACATTGGTGATTGAACAATCAACGCCTGCCGATGTATTTTATGAGGTAAAAACCAATAGCCCGTTGAATAATGATAGTACATATACATTACATGTAACAGATGGAAACATAAAATATAGCTATAATAATATCAAGATAGATAACCATTTAAAAATAGATCCACTTGATAATAATAACATATTAAGTAAATACACAATTTTAAATTCATTAATGATAAACGGCTCTAGTGTTCCAATTAGTAAAAGTAAACCGGAAAATAAAAAATATGTGAATTTAATTATTAAAGGTAACTTAACAAAAGAAGGTAAAAAAAAGGAATGTGATAATAATTATATAAAAATAAAAGATGGAGTAAATAACGTAACAAATAATACATTTACCACGATTATGAATTATATTTCATCATTTAGGTCAAAGAAAAATAACAACCCAGGTCAGGCTCCAGCCCAAATTGGAGGTGGCCATATGAAAACGCAAAAAAATAATTCTGAAAAAATACGAATGTTTGTAAATGCCAATTTATCTAAAATTTCAAAATTTAATTTATATATAAATAAATATTCTTCTGAAAATAGTAGAAACGATAGCAAATTATATAAATTATCTAGCATTACATCTAAAATATTTATACCATTTCAGGTTTTCATAAATAAAATGAAACGGGATAGTTATTATCCGCAATCGATATATATAAAATTTATCGATTTTTACAATAATCATATTTTACATCCGTGTAATATAATCAACAATATATATGATGTATGTAAAATGATAATTACAGATATACATTTTATAGATAAATTATGTAATAAACTACATCATATTTATAAATCTGATTTTTTCAACGAACTAAAAAAGGTAACCCGTTCTTTTTATACTAAAAAAAATAATAATAATAAAATTGATTTACTAATATAATATTTATTATAATCATATAAAAACAAAAAATGGAGACAAAACTAAATGCTAAAATTCAGACTTATGTGAATCAATTTAAACATGAGTGTATTACGAAATTAAATGAAACTCAAAATACACAGGCGTTAATTCAATATATTTTGGATTATCCTCAATTTACCGTAGATATTCAAGATTTACAAAAACGCAAAAGAGTTCGCAACGCAGTTCCTATTTGCGAAAGGTGTATCGCGAACCGAATAAATAATACACAATGTACACGTAGAAGACAACTGGGATTTGAATTTTGTGGAACGCATATTAAAGGTCAACCATATGGGATTATACAAGACAACATGGAAACAAACAAGCCGGTAATTAAAAATGTAAATATTCGTAATGAAGAGATAAATGGTATTCATTATTATATTGATGACAATAACAATGTATATAATACGGAAGATATTTTATCAAATAAGCCAAATCCAACTATAATTACAAAATATACAATAATAAATGGAAAAATTGGTATTCCAGAATATTTCAATAAATAAAACCAAAAATATATATTTTTAAAATTATTATCAAACAAAAAAAATATATATTACTAATCTAATCTAATTTAATTGTTAAATCAGAATCAGAATCTGAATCAGAATCTGAATCAAAATCATCTAATTTAATTAATTTCAACTGTTTACTTTGTAGAAATTTATCACTATTTTTATTTTTTCTTTGTAAATTACAATGTAAACATGAAATAACAACATTATTTAAAGTATGTCCTGTTGTATTATCAATCCGATCTAATGTCCATTGTTTTGAATATCTGATATGTTCGTAAAATATTAAACAAGGATCATTACAATAATAACATACAATATTAGATTTTATTAATAATTCAATACAATTAATTATAGAAATCAAATTATCAATATTAAATTTATTACCAATATCTTGAGATTTATAACTATTTAGTTTGATTTTTATTTCATTTTGTATAATTGTTTCCAACGGAGTTAATGATATTGTATCTTGGGTTTGATTTTGATTTTGATTTTGATTTTGATTTTGATTTTGGTTTTGGCATTTATTGAAAATATCATTCAACGTGTTAAATTGCGTGGTTCTGTCAACAATGGTTGGGTGTTTTTGAATAATATTTTCATATTTTTTTTTAGTAATGGGGATAGAAACAGGATTTAATATTTTTTTAATTTGATACCGATTGTTTATTCCAGTTATTGTAATTGTTTTCATATTATATTAATTAAATAAATTAAACTTAAACAAATATATTATATATAATGGATTTACCTATCATCTGCGATAACGTATATAATGAGTCTGAAAAATCAGTCTTAGATACAATACCCTCTACTGAGTGCCAAATAACTACTAATGATACAACCACGACTACGACTACAACTACAACGACTACTGAACTTGAACCAACCGTAGAAAGTTCATGTGCTGAATTAAAAAATATTAAATATAAAATGAGATTAATGAATCCATCAAATAATTCGGATGTGAAAACGCATAATAATAGTTATGCGAATTTACAATTATTTTTGGATGATGAAAAGAATAAAAATAAATTAGAAACCTGGAATAAATTAAATAAATCTATAAAAAATAAAAAAATAGAAGAATATGTGAATAAATATATACAAGATAATAAATGTGAAGAAACTGATAAAGATTCGTTGTGTGTTTATTTACAATCAAGAATAAATCAAGGAAAACTATCTAAAAATAAAGAAGTTCTATACGATAAAAATTCAGGTATCATTAAAGATATACCTGGATTTATATATAATAAACATACCAAACACATTACTATTAAAAATATAGATTCAAAACATGTGTCTACCTTAAAAAACTTAAAAACCTCTTTAAAAATAATATAAACAAGACAAAATGGAATATGATAGCGAACTGATACTACACTATATCGACATGTATTTAAAAGAGCATTATTGTATCATATGTGAACCTGATTTTGAAGATATTTTAATAGATGATTTAAAACATATGCTTGGTGTATATCCAGATAATATTTACTGGGAAGATATGACCGAACCATTAAAAGAATGCGTTTATTTCTATTACGTATATTTTATGCCAAGAAGGTCATTTGATACCACTTTTATATTTCATCCCAATTCTATAACTTATAATAATATTACGTTACAGATTGAAACGATAAAAAATAAATCACAAACTACCCAAAAAACGGATGAATGGTATCATATGCGACATAATCTAATAACAGCTAGTAATTTATATAAAATATTTGATAGTGTGTGTGTTCAGAATGAATTAATATATGAAAAATGTAAACCATATGTTAATTCAAATAATAATATACATACCAATACAGAATCTTCTTTAAACTGGGGGAATAAATATGAGCCTGTTTCAATTATGATTTATGAAGACATTTTTTCTACGAAAATAGATAACATCGGTTGTATTACGCATGACTCGTATACATTTCTTGGGGCATCTCCAGATGGAATTAATGTAAATCCAGATTCACCACGATATGGCCGACTTTTGGAAATTAAAAATGTAAAATCACGCCAGATTGATGGAAGTGTTAGTAAACCTTATTGGGTTCAGACACAATTACAAATGGAAGTTTGTAATTTAAATGAATGTGATTTTTTAGAAACTAAATTCACAGAATATGAGAATTATAACGCATATGTTAAAGATATATTTGAAACTGAAGTACATGGATATTCCTTGAATAATAATAAAATAGATTATGCGGAGTCAGTTAAAGAAGATGCTGAAGAGGATGATGATGAGAATTCTACATCTTCATCCGAAGAATGTAAATATAAATATAGTGGAGTAATATTATATTTTCATAAACCAAATGAACCTCCGTGTTATGTATATAAGCCATTACATATTAATAACTTAGAAGATATTCAAAAATGGGAAGAAAATATGATACAAGAATATGAAGGAAAAGAATATCAATGGATTACGAATTATTATTGGAAATTAGTTGTTTTTAATTGTGTTTTAATTTTACGTAATAGTTTTTGGTTTAATAGTTCTATTAACGACATTATTAAATTTTGGGATTTAATACAAGAAGAACGAATAACGGGATACGCACATCGAGCTCCATCATCTAAAAAAAATAAATTGTCTGGTTCTATAATAGAAGCACCCAAATAAATATATTTATTGTTAATTAAATTTATTTATTGTTAATTAAAATTTATTTTTTTGATAAAAAATATCCTACACGGATATAATTTCTATTTCCTATATATTTACCAGATTCATTCATTACACTAGGTGGAACCTTTTCGGTATGTGTTTTATTTCCATAAAACGCATTACAAAACTCTAAAGGAGAACAAGTACCATCATCAGGGTTAGTTGGATATTCAATATTGTTTGTTGTTTGTGACATATTTGGTAATGTATATATAGGATATGATTTCCATACATTCGTAGTATTTTCATTTAATTTACCAATGATTGGATATGAATCTAATAAATAAGGGGAGCTATTTACATTGTTTGGTGTTAAATTATCAAAGTTTTCTAATGTATCATATGTATATACAGCCATAAACAACAATATTATAATACCAGTTAATAATAATAATTTACTATAATCCATATTATATATATATATATTTTGAATACTAATCGTTTTTTTACAACGTAAAATGTGTAAAATGTATCTTATATATAAAAATGTATTACATAAATGTATTAAACATACAACTCCCAATAAATATATATTATAACAAAATGAATATGTCTGTAACAAAACGTAATGGATCTATAGAAGAAATTTCTTTTGATAAAATCAAGAAACGCATCCAAAAGTTATGTATTGATTTTAATGTAACTGGAATAAATCACACGAATTTATCTATTAAAGTGATAGACCAATTATATGATAATATTCCTACAAGTAAGATTGATGAATTAACTGCTGAACATTGTGCGTATTCATCTGCGGTTCATCCATCGTATTCCTCATTAGCTAGTATTATTAGTATATCTAATTTTCATAAAAACACGAATCCTTCTATTTTGTATGTAGTTACATATTTATATAAGAATACAAATATCATATCAGATACGTATTATAATATTGTAAATAAATATCATAGTACCTTAGATGATATGTTAGATCATTCTAAAGATTATTTAATTGATTATTTTGGATTTAAAACATTAGAAAGGTCATATCTATTAAAACACGATGGTATAATAATAGAAAGAATACAACATATGTTTTTACGTGTAGCGATACAAATCCATGGTGATAATTTAGATTTAATAAAAGAGACGTATAATTTGATGTCTACAAAACAATATATACACGCAACCCCTACTTTATTTAATTCTGGAACAAAATATCCTCAAATGAGTTCGTGTTATTTAATTGGACTACAGGATGATAGTTTAGATGGTATTTTTGATACTTTAAAAGAATGTGCTCAAATTAGTAAATGGTCTGGTGGCATAGGGTTACATATCCATAATATTCGGTCTAAGAATTCCACAATATCTTCAACAAATGGTAAAACCAGTGGCATCATTCCCATGTTAAAAGTGTTTAATGATACTGCTAAATTTATAAATCAAGGTGGTAAACGTAATGGGTCTATTGCTGTGTATATGGAACCATGGCATTCAGATATTGAAGATTTTTTGGAATTGAAAAAAAACCATGGAGATGAAGAATCAAAAGCCAGAGATTTATTTTACGGATTATGGGTTTCGAATCTGTTTATGGAACGTGTTGAAAAGAATGAACAATGGTCTTTATTTTGTCCAAAGCTGGCTCCTGGGTTGTCTGATGTATATGGAGATAAATTCAATGAACTATATGTTAAATATGAACAATTGGGATATGCGAATAAACAAATCAACGCCAGGACTCTGTGGTTAAAAATATTAGATTCGCAAATGGAAACAGGCAATCCATATATTTTATATAAAGACCAGTGTAACGAGAAGAGTAATCAAAAAAATTTGGGAACTATTAAAAGTTCAAATTTATGTACTGAAATCGTTGAATATTCCGACCAAACCCAAAGTGCCGTATGTAATTTGTCTAGTATTGTTTTACCAAATTATGTAGAAAATAAAAAGTTTGATTATAATAAGTTATATAAGGTAACCAAAATAGTTACTACAAATTTAAATAAAATAATAGATTTGAATTTTTATCCGAATGCCAAAACAAAAAGAAGTAATTTCTTACATCGGCCTATTGGAATTGGAGTTCAAGGACTGGCGGATGTATATATATTAATGGACGTCGCATATCATAGTGAAGAAGCCTTAGAGATTAATAAATTAATTTTTGAGACTATTTATTACGCGTCGTTAGAAAGGTCTATGGAGTTATCTAAAGAACGCACTGAATATTATACAAACTGTGAATATTTAGATATTATAAATGAGGAATACATTGATTCAAATGATATTATTCCAAATCCAGATGAAAAAATAATTACATATAAAAACCAAAATAATGAATGTATGAGTTTTTTACAAAAAGAACTAAATAATATTACGCATGTGGGTTCATATTCATCATTTATTGGTTCTCCTGCGTATTATGGTATATTACAATTTGATATGTGGAATATTGTGCCGAAATCCGGGTTTTATGATTGGGGTTTATTAAAACAAAACATTATACAATATGGGATTAGAAACTCATTATTAGTTGCGCCGATGCCAACGGCTTCTACATCACAGATTTTTGGATATAATGAATGTTTTGAGCCAATTACAAGCAATATTTATACACGTAGAACATTGGCTGGTGAATTTATACTTACCAATAAATATTTAATGAATGATTTAATTGATTTAGGATTATGGAATGAAGAATTAAAGAATAATATTATTTTAAATAAAGGTAGTATTGCTCATTTAACATTTATTCCAGAACATATCCGTAATAAATATAAAGTAGTTTGGGAAATACCCATGAAGCATTTAATTGATATGTCTGCGGATAGAGGTGCTTATATTTGCCAAAGTCAAAGTTTAAATTTATGGATGGAAGACCCTACATATAGTAAGCTAACTTCAATGCATTTGTATTCATTTAAAAAGGGATTAAAAACAGCAATATATTATTTAAGACGTAAAGCTAAACACTCTGCCCAACAATTTACAATTGAACCCAGTAAAGTAATTAATAATAATTCAGAAGAAGAAGAACATATATGTGAAAGTTGTAGTGCTTAACATTTTATTATTTATTATTATTATTGTAATTTTTTGTATAAATGTGTGTAGTGTAGGTTGTAGGTGTTTTTGTAAAAAAATAACAACGAGTTTAATTCGTTGTATGTGTGTGTTTTTTGTTCATTAAAAATTCAAAAACTTTTTTTTAATGAACTTAAGAATGTATGAGGGATGTTATACAAAAAAAATTATAACAAATCTATTACATAAGTTATTTTATGTTTTTTGTATAATATAATATATATAATGAAAACTACTAATATAATTGTCATCATATTGTTTGGATTGGTTTTAATTCCCATTCTTATTATAGGAACAAGACGTGTATTTATAACTGAGGGATTTTCAGGTAATTCCATAATAAAGTATACACTACCGCCAAGTTTAACATCAGAAATGATACAAAATGAAACAATACCTCAATTAGATGCCCGTGTAGATACATGGAAGACATATAGAGGTTATGTAGACAACAATTATAAATATTATAATCAAAAAATTAATAATACTAAAAATCCTTCACAAGCAGATAAAGATATGTGGATAGCAGAACGACAAAAGGTAAGTGATGACGCAGCTATTGTGGATTTCAATAAAAACTTGTTAGTTTCAAGATTAAATGATTTGAAAAATCCACAACAACCACCTCCAATGCCCCCACTTCCCACTCCACAACCAGAAGTTATTGAAACTCCACTACCACCACCACAACCGGTTATTATTGAAACGCCATCACCTACACCACCCCCACCACCCGAGGTTGTTATTGAAACTCCACCAACAACACCAACGGTTACAACAAATCCAAAACCGCCAATGAATACATCATCATTAAATAATTCAGCAGAATTGGCATGGTTAACTCAAAATAATAATGAAATTATTAATATAAACACAAACTTATCAACACTTAAAGAAAGAGTAAACAATCTACAGCATCAACAAAAACAACAGGAGAAACAACAACAATCAATATATACAAAAATAACAGATGGAATAACGTATTTAGCGTCAACACAAAAGAACCAAACCCGTATAGTTCCTTTATTTGAGGGACCCATTAGTGAATTTCCAGATTATCAATATAAAGAATGTTGGTCATATGGAGATATACCAAATGGATTAACATATCCTGTGTTGAATGGTGGTATATTTCAGAATGTTACTTCAATACAAGACTGTGTACAAATGGCAGCTACAAATGGTTATGCCAGTGCGGCATATAACGGTAGTAATTTATGTTTAGCTGGAGGTGGTGAATATAAAAATTATACAAAAATGGCATGTGATACAAATACATATGGCAAAAAAGCATGGCAAGTTTATAGTAAAATATAAAAAAAACAGATTTATAAATAAGATATTTATAAAAAATAATATAAATATATATGTCAAGTATATTGATTTTTATTATCATTTTAATAATAATTATATGTTTTATAGTTGGATTTCAAATTAGGGAAGGTTTTACATGTGAATCTTCTCAAGTTCCTGTATTTGATATGAAATTATATACATATAATTGTATGGCACCATCAACTTCGGGATTACCAAAATGTACACAAGATCAAACAATAATTATAAATGCGCCTGATAAAATATATAAATGTGGCACTATATATGGTGATCCTTTAATTAACACATGTAGTATAAACACAAATGATCCAACGAACTATCTTATTACATGTGATGGTTATAGTACTTCTTTGGATGATACAGATTACAAGTATGAAAATCCTAGTTCTTCTTCTGAATATAACTCAAATAATAATAATAATACAAATATTAATAATAATACAAATATTAATACAAAAGATTATTCACCTTTTATATATCCAACATTTGCTCCGCCTCCTTGTAATGTAGTATCCAAATTAATTATTAAACCAAAACAAACATCTAGATCAGATACCGTGGAAAGTTCGACAGTATCATCATGTAATAATAATATGAATAGTTCACAACAACAACAACAACCCCAGAATACGCCCAACACTAGAATGACTGATTATACAAAATCTGAAAAAGAAAACGAAACAACAAAAACATATACATATGAATCTATTCCATTTCCATATTTACCGGCGTTTAAGACTTTTTGATTGTATTTTATAATTTATACATTGTTTATTAATATTAAAAGAAGGCGTAGAATTATTTACAGGCAATATATTTAATACACATTTTGCTTTTTTACCAATCAACGGTTCAGTACAACCCTTTTCGGAAGAAGGTTTAATAATATATTTATTGGTATCTACATCTATTAAACAACGAGCTCTAAAATGTTCATATCGTTCTCTTACTTCGTCATATGTTAACCCGGATTTCTTATTTAGCATTGTATTAATAAGTTCGTGTAAGTCATACACATATTTTGAAAAGGTATGTCTATTTTTCATTGTTTTTAATGTAATTGGTAATTTGATTAAGTTTTCTTTTAAATTGATTCTACAATATTTACAAGGCAATACATTTACCAAACTTTTAATAAAATCCATATAATGTTGTTTGTCCTCTGAAGAAGGATTGACTGGATAATTAAAACTCATTGTATGTAAATAATGCCACATTGGAGGCCCCCATATAGTTGTTAACATACCATCTCCACTATTAAATTCTTCTGGTTTATATTTTTTAATTTTCAATGTTTTAATTTTCAATGTATTTTTTTTCATATATAATATTGCGATAAATGTAAAATATTATATATCATTATATAATATATATGTCATATACGATGATTCTTATAAGTATTTGTATAATAATTATCATTGCTATAATCGGATGGTATTATTATTATTCCTCTAATACGGAAACATTTACAAATACTGAATTAACCCATACCGCAGATTTAATGTATTTCTTTACAGATTGGTGCCCTTATTGTAAAAAAGCAAAACCAGAATGGGCAAAGATTATGGAATATTTAGACAGTAATAAAATTAATAATTATAATGTTCATTGTGCCGAATATGATTGTACTACACAATCCCCAGAAGTTGAAGCACTCATGGATAAATACAAAATAGAAGGCTTTCCTACACTTAAATTACGAGTTAATGGTAATATTAAATCATTTGAATCCACATTAACCAAAGATAATGTAATTGATTTTTTAAAACAAAATATTCCTTAAATTTAAAAAAAAAGCATTACTGATTTAATATTTACTGATTCTTTAGTTTTATTTGTAATTCTAAATTTGATATAATAAGATCTTTATTATGTAATTCTAATTTATGATATCTTTCAGTGGTTTCTATCTGTGTCTTTAATCTATCACGCTCATGTTGTAATTCCCGGATTTCTTCTTTTAATTTAGATATTTCAACTTGTAATTCCGCAGTATGACCCGCATAATCTCTACCAATTCTTCCGTAATTCTTTGTTACATGTTCCAATTGTTTTTTGTTTAATACAATTAGTTCCTTATGTCCTTCTGTTTGTAATCCAATTTCATACGCATTACATTCTTCACGAATATCTCCTTCCGCATCACATGTATATTTGGGGTCAACTATGTGAAATGTTGATAATACTATTTTCACATTTTTTAATTTTCCATAATTATTTTCATGTTCTCCTATTCTTCTACCCAAATCATCTGTAAATCCATATTTATACACTACACTATCATCGGGAATTTTTGTATCTACAATTTCAAAGGTGTCTCTTAATTCTCCAAATTTACCGAGAGATAATAAATAAATACAAGGAAATTTACTGGCGTGTTTTTGAAAAACTGCCTTGTATGTCTTTTCCGGAATATTCAATATACTTGTTCCAAGTTTTACCTTTTCTTCTTCTTTTCCCATTTGAATTGTAAACAGTTTATGTGTCGCCCATTTTCTAAATATGGAAGCATTCTTATTTCTTGACACGAATAACACACGTAATAATCCTTCATATGTTAAGTATAAAGTGGTTTTATAATTTTTATTCGTTGTTTTAGGTTCATAATTTATTAATCTAATTTCGCGTTTAAAATTTACATAATCCACATTAATTACATATCCACTTTGTTTATTAAGTAAAACTGTATTTAAATCCGTTATTCCAAAACCAACACTAATATCTTTACATTTAAAATAAATTTTATCTTCTAATCTTTCTCCTCTTGTTTCTATTTCTATAATATTTCCATCAGCATCTTTGAATTTTTCATTTTCGTTCAAAATTAACAATCTTGGCGCTTCCAATATTTCTTCTTTTTCTTTAACATCCGCAATTGGTTCTTCAACAATCTGTTTGGGTTCTTGTTCTGGAATATCAATGATGGATTCTTCTTTTACAAGTTCTGTAACAATCGTTATGGGTTTTTCTACAACTTTTCTTTCACTAATTTTGAAATAATATGTATCAACCCAATCTTTGGAAATCAATAGTTGAGACTTTTTACATTCAGCACTACTCAAATTCCATTCGTTTTTCTTTAAATTTGCGTAAAGATATTCAGTTTCTGGAATTGATTTTTTTGTGATAATTGTTTTGGGTTTAGTTGTACATCCATAAAAAAATAGTTTATTGTATTGAAACAAGTCTGTGTTGTTATAATACATTTTACTTTTTGACGAATCAATATAAAATGGTTCTGGCATTTTCATTTCTGCTACAGTTGTGTTGGTTGTTGTCATGGTTGTCATTGTTATTATATTATAATACAATCTCTTTATATGGTTAATCGATTATATATTAACATATATTAATATATAATCGGCATCGGGCATCGGCATCAGCGTCGCAAGCCCCACCCCGTTGTAAATAATGGTTAAATGTATTTTTAAATAATTACCATAATAAGTATGATACAAATCCGATATTTGTCTGATTTACATTTAGAATTTATAAACTCACATCAACTACAACAATTAATTCAAAATATTCCATCAGGATTTGAAGAAATATGTATATTGGCTGGTGATATTGGTAATCCATATCAACCAACCTACGATATTTTTATGAATTTTATAAACGATAATTTCAAAAAAACATTTGTTATTTCAGGAAATCATGAATATTATAATAAAACAAAAACTATACAAGAAACCAATGATTTTATGAAGAAATATTTTATAAATTTTAAAAATATTTCTTTTTTAAATAATAATTATGAATTATATGATACGTATTGTTTTATTGGAACTACCTTATGGTCTAAAATTACAGTTCCAGAATATAAAATAAACGATGTATACCAAATTCCTCATTTGGACTTTATTGAATACAATAGATTAAATATGGAAGGTATTGATTTTTTAGAAGATACCATAAAAAATAATGAAAATTGTATTATAATAACACATCACGTTCATTCAGAATCGTTGATTAATGTAAAATATAAAACAATCAAAATGCGACCATATAATCAATGGTTTTATTGTAATATGGATTCTTTCATTGAAAACAATAAAGATAAAATAAAATGTTGGATATATGGACATACACATACACCTTCTACTATGATACTACATGAAATTCCATTTTTATGTAATCCTATCGGTTATCCAAATGAAAATGAATTTTCAAATTTTCAATTAACAATTACCTTATATTAAATTTTTATATGTTTTTTTGTTTAAATAACGACCAGTTTATATTGGGTTTGTGTAGTTTTCTTGGAGTTATATTATTTATTTGAAAAGGTGTAAACACTTCTGAATTTATAGATAATGATTTATTCCTATTATTATGATTATTATTATTTGATGGAATCGGAGACGAAGACAAAGACTCCGTAGGAATGTTATTTCCTATTCCAAACCGGTTTCCTTTTATAAAAACAAGTTCTTTTAAATCCCATAAAACATCAATGTATGCTGGTAACATAATATCATTTAAAAATCTAATATTATATTCTTCGGGTTTTTTATATTTAAATGTAAAATCCACATCTTTATAATACAACAATAATGACCCAATATTCCAACCATTTTCAATAATTTTTCTAGACATTAATATTTCTTTGTAAAGAATAGCATCATTAAATTCTTTTACATAGTGTGTATTACTAAATATACCACAATGAATTAAATATTGTAATGTGTCTTTATCCATGGCAAACAAATAGGATTGAACATGCGCTGTATTTAATGGGTCTCCACAAGTGTTTATAGTATTTCCAAATAATTTTATATTATCTTTTAATCCATTTAAATATATGTCTGTCCATCTATAGGGTTCAGTTGTTTTAAGTAATGGACCATATACTGAAGAATTTACAAATATAAATTTATCATATTTTTCATATAACCTATTTTTTAGTAAAGCATCACTCCATCCACCAAAGTCATATCCAATATTATCTCTAAACACAGTAGTTACGTAATCAGGAACATTAAACTTATTATTTCTATTATTTGATATCACTACAAAATCTATATTTTCATCTTTAAAAATACAGCGTTCAATAAAATTTTTTACTCTATAATTATAAATATGAAATACAAATAATACCAATATTTTACTCATAATATATTTTATAACAAAATAATATTTACCGTTAATTTTAATTCATTCTTTTTTTCTGAAATAAATATGGTGGTGGTAATGTTGTTTTTTTTGGGATGGGGGAGGGGGGTTGTATGATTAAAGTTCGTATTTATTAACTGAATAATAATATATCATATTATATGTCTAATATATTCGAATTAGATAAAATACCTGATGGAAATGACAAAATAAACATGGAAGATTTATATGAAAATAAACAAAAACAGGATAGACAACAATTAGAATTATTTAATAAAATATTATGTAAAATACATACACGTATTAAATATATATCAAATCAACGAAATAACCCGTTATGTTGTTGGCATCTCATTCCAGAAACTATGTTAGGAGTTCCTAGATATGACCAACCATCTTGTATTGCTTATATAATTAATAAATTAGAACACAACGGATTTGTTGTAAAATATATACATCCTAATTTAATATTCATTAGTTGGAAAAATTACATACCTTCATATATACGAACACAAATAAAAGAAAAAACAGGAATTCAAGTTGATTCTAATGGTGAAATAATACCAGATAAAAATAAAGATAAAGATAATGATGATAACGATTTTAATACGCAAAATATAAATATGCCAGTTTATCATAATGATAAAAAAACCAAATCAGATAAAACCTATACTCCATTGAATAAATATAAACCAACCGGTAAATTAATATACGATGATGAATATTTAAATATATGATGAATCTGTTAAATATATCATATATATATGACAATTACAAATAAACGTAAAGTTAATAAACCTAAAGTTAATAATAACGAACGATCTTGTAGAATAACATATAAAAGATTTGAAAAATCATATTCTGTTTCAAATAAATATTTATCTAAAACCAAAAAACTACACAGAGAATTACTTGATTTATTTAAAAAGAGGTCAGCACCTGAAAAAATTCGTCCTCAAGATGATTTCTATACATATATTAATAATGAATGGATTAAGAAAAAAATAATTACAGAAGATCAAAAATATATTGTACAAATAGATTCATATCGGTTGATACAAAATAAAGTCTTAAATGAATTAGATGATATCATAAATGATTATACCAAACATAATAAGGATGTAGTATCTAGACGTTTAATAAACTTTAGAAAATCATTACATAGCGGATTTAAAAAAGACGATTTCGAAAAGCATTTAACGGATTATATGAATCTATTAGAAGACAATATTACCGCAAATACATTATGGAAATGGATTGCTTTTATAAATAAAAACCAAATGACCGCAATAGCCGCTCCATTTGTATTAAATTTACAAGGTGACGAAAAAAACGCGGGAATATTCCGTTTTTATATCAATACACCCCAGGTGTCTTTAATTGATCTAAGCATGTATGATAATAAAATTGTAAATAATTATAAAACCAAGGTTATTAACCGGTATTTTCAATATTTACAAGAGACTAGTGATGTATTAAGTGAAGTAAATCCAGCATTTAGTTTTAACCCAAAAGACGTATATGAGATTGAACAATTAATTGTGAATACAACATATGAATATGACCCAAAAATAGAAGCAGTAGACTCATATAATAAAATTACGCAATCCAAATCGTTATCTACATTAAATGGGTTTGATTGGGATTTATTAATGACGGAATTGGGCTGTAATAAACCGCCTTCTTTTTTCATAACGTATAGCACGACTTATATGAAATGTATGACGGAAATATTAATAAAAGATTGGAACACTGAAAAATGGAAATCATATTGGAAATATATATATGCCAAATATATCACACGAGCTTATGAAAAATCTCAACTTATCGCATTTAATTTTTACGGGTCATTCTTATATGGAATGGAACAACCCGTCACTACCAATGTACGTGAGGTCGTGTTAATGTCCATCGCATTTAATAAATTTTTAACAGGTACATATTATTCTAAATATGCGATACCTGAACACTTGGAATATGCTCACAATTTTTGTGAAGATTTAATAGAAGTTTATAAACGAATTATAAAACGTAATACGTGGTTATCTCCAAAAACCAAGGTTTACGCGTTGCGTAAATTAGAACATATTCATATTGTAATTGGTAAAGCAGACACCATATTAGATGATCCACCATTAGAGTATTCTACAACAGATTATTGGGAAAATATAAATAAAGTTCTTTTATGGAGAACAAAACAAAAAATAGATTTAGAAGGAAAACCGGTGATTGATATTCCAGAATTGGATTACACGCAATTTCCACCTAAATTTGTAGGTAAACAATGTTATATTGTAAACGCAATGTATACTCCTTCTGAAAATTCGATATATATTCCTTTAGCATATTTACAAAAACCGTTTATTGATTTAGATGAACGTGGAATTGAATATAATTTAGCACATTTAGGATTTACGTTGTGTCATGAAATGTCTCATGCGTTAGATGATTTTGGTAGTTTATATGACCATAAAGGCAATTTAACAGATTGGTGGACGAAACAAGATAAAGAAATATTTAAAAGAAAACAACAAAATGTTATAAAACAATATGAATATTTTGCGAAACAAGATGGAATAATATTTAATGCCGAGCCCAGTATAGGAGAAGATTTAGCAGATATATCAGGTTTAGCGATTTGTCAAGAATATTTAAGAGATTTTCAAGATAACAATGATGATATACCACCAATTCGTAAATTATCTTATTTAGCATTTTTTGTATATTTTGCGTATCAACAAAGACAACAAATTAGTAAAAAAGCAATTAATGCTCAATTACATACAAATCCACATCCATTAGATAAATATAGAACGAATGTCCCATTATCTCGTTTAGAATTATTTAGAGCTGTTTGGAATATTACAAAAAAAGATAAAATGTATTGGCCATCGATGGATACTATTTGGTAATTTTTTTTTTCTTAATATATTATATAATGTTTGGAGGAAGAAGAAGTCGTCGTCGTCGTAGTCATCGTAGATCAAGGTCAATGTCTGCTAGCCGTTCCGCATCACGCGGAAGGTCCGCATCCGCTTCACGCGGTATGTCCGCATCTCGTGGAAGGTCGGCCTCAGCTGCCGCCGCCAGGGCTGCTTATGCCGCCAGAGCCGCATCTGCGTATGGATATTATGCTTAAATGATTTATGTAATATAACTTCGTTTATAAATATATAACTTCATAAAATTATTCAAATCAT
>Ga0209668_10000225_pt1 | contig 23857 bp, 23 predicted proteins | sample FrelakmetPLP11PL_FD_187150 | JGI IMG/M metagenome (GOLD analysis project Ga0209668, IMG submission 187150) | Freshwater lake sediment microbial communities from the University of Notre Dame, USA, for methane emissions studies - PLP11 PL (SPAdes)... | ecosystem: Environmental > Aquatic >...
TCATAATATTTAATTAGGAATGAAAAGAACTCCACATAGAGTTCTATTTTATTATTGCCCTTGGCAACTTAAAAGGTAGCAGAAACAATATTTCACACGCCAATAGAAAATATAAATTTACCAAACCATTTAACAAGTTAAATGGTTCAGAGGGTTACACTCTCCTTAGAAAGGAGGTGATCCAGCCGCAGATTCCCCTACGGCTACCTTGTTATGACTTAGCTCTGGTTACCAGCCCTACCTTAGTCCCGCACCATATTGACGATAAAATCATCAATATGGTGCGGGCCGTCGGGCAGAACCGATTCCCGTAGCTTGACAGGCGGTGTGTACAAGACCCGAGAACGTATTCACCGCAGCATGCTGATCTGCGATTACTAGCAATTCCGACTTCATGCCGGCGAATTGCAGCCGACAATCTGAACTGAGGCCAGGTTTTTGGGATTAGCTCCACCTTGCGGTTTGGCAACCAATTGTACTGGCCATTGTAGCGCTTGTGTAGCCCAGGACATAAGGGCTATGATGACTAGACGTCATCCCCACCTTCCTCCATGTTTTGGCATGGCAGTTTCCGAAGACATTATAACATCGGATAGGGGTTGCGCTCGTTGCGGGACTTAACCCAACATCTCACGACACGAGCTGACGACAGCCATGCAGCACCTCTGTAGCACCCTCGAAGGCGGCTTCCGTTTCTGGAAGCTTGCAGCTACAGTTCAAGCCCTGGTAAGGTTCTTCGGTTAGCATCGAATTAAACCAAGCGCTCCACTGCTTGTGCGGGTCCCCGTCAATTCCTTTGAGTTTTAACCTTGCGGTCGTACTCCCCAGGCGCTCTGCTTATTGCGTTAGCTGCGTCACCGACTTGATACCATACCTTCCTCGAAAGGAAAATACTAGTATTCAAACCGACAACTAGCAGAGATCGTTTACAGTGTGGACTACACGGGTATCTAATCCGTTTTGCTCCCCACACTTTCGAGCCTTAGCGTCAGTAAAGATCCAGGAGATTGCCTTCGCCATTGGTGTTCCTTCTAATATCAACGCATTTCACTGCTACACTAGAAGTTCCATCTCCCCCTATCTCACTCAATCTTAATAGTTTCTTATGCGATTCCATGGTTGAGCCATGGGCTTTCACATGAGACTTATTAAGACGCCTACGCGTCTCTTTACGCCCAGTAATTCCGGATAATGTTTGGTGCCTACGTATCACCGATGCTTCTGGCACGTAGTTTGCAGCACCTTATTCATGTGGTACTCTCAGAACTTGCTCCCACATAAAAGGAGTTTACGATCCGAAAACCTTCATCCTCCACGCGGCGTCGCTGCGTCAGACTTTCGTCCATTGCGCAAAATTCCTAATTGCTGCCTCCCGTAGGAGTATGGGCCGTATCTCAGTCCCATTCTTGCTGACCATCCTCTCAGACCAGCTACCCGTCATAGGCTTGGTGAGCCTTTACCTCACCAACTACCTGATAGGACGCAGGCCTATCCTCAAGCCCGACACTAGTTCTTACGAACTAGTGCGGTTTAAACCGCAGTCTACATCCAGGATTAACTGTCCTTTCGAACAGTTGTCCTCGACTTAAGGGTAAGTTCCCACGCGTTACTAAGCCGTTCGCCACTGCACACCAAATTGCTTGCGCAACTTAGAGCGCCGTTCGACTTGCATACTTTAGGCACGCCGCCAACATTCATCCTGAGCCAGGATCAAACTCTCCATAAAAATCAACCTTAAGCTGATAAATCAGCCTAAGACTAAAGTTTGAAAAAAAAATTGACGTATGAAAAAAATTGCATGTCGTAATAGTTTTTTACGACTATTACTATCTGCTACCTTTTAAGTTGTCAAAGAGCGTAAAAAACATACGCCAACCTAATAAGTTGGTGCAGACTGATTGTATCAGAGTAGAAAATAGAATGTCAATCAAAATAATCAAACAAAATATACGGTTGGTTCGCTTGCATAAAAATCGGAGTTCTAGTAGGATTTTCCTATGGATAAGGCATTAAATGACAGATATTAAACCACTAAAAACTAAAGACGATGCCCTACGTGTTGTTGAATTCTTTTTTAGTGATAAAGTATTTGAGCATGAATGGGCTCCAGGCGAGAAAGAAATGCTGGAAAAAGCTGTACATGGTAGTTTAACTGATGGCGAAAACCATCAGTACTGGTTTATAGAAGAAGGAGACAAGATAATAGGCGCGGCAGGAATTAATGAGAACATTTATAAAAGTGGCGGTTTTGAAATGAGTGAAGATTATTTTGCGGTTGGTTCAGATTGTCGGGGTAAAGGCGTTGGAAGTTTACTATTGCAAAGGATTGAAGATTTTGTTAAAGGCAAAAATGGAAGATATATCGTTATTGAGACTTGTGACACCCCATTCTACGAACCCGCATGCAGATTTTATGAGGACCATGGTTACAAAAAAGTAGGCACAATACCAGACTACTATAATATTGGTGAAGGCAAAATTGAGTACTACAAAGGCCTTTAATCCTAAATCCTTTACTTTACTATACCCTCTAAACAGTTATTCTTCTTTATTACATCATTTACCTCACATTTCAAGTACATTTGCGAAGTCTCATAATCATAACCACCTTGACTCGATCCCCTATATGAACACCTCACCTCAGAACCATATTCGTAATTACCCAAACCATTTGGTGCAGAAATTAAACAATTTGCATAGTAAGTGACTTCGCCAGTTTGCGGTAAATTTACCACTCCATATACTGGATTCTCTAGATTTAACCTAGCTGAATTCCAAGCAAGATATAAAACAACTAGACCTATGCCTGCCGCAGCTAATAGAGCTAATATCACGTAGTTTTTTAACCCCGTAAAAGCTTTTCTTAACTTTTTAACAGCTTTTCTTTTTATTTTTTTATTAGCCATTAAGGTTCATTTAAAATATATTAATAATACTATACTACTTCTTTTTCTTGTGTGGCAAATATTTTGAATACTCATTCGTATTAATTGTTTCTATCGTTTCACTTTTTTGTATTCTTATTGCTTTAAAGCCAAAAAACACAAAGACTAAAATTATCGCTACAGACACGCCATAACCCAAAAATCTCATACTAACCAGAGATATTTCCAGTATTCTTGCCCCAATGAGTAATGCGAGGACAATCGATAGTATTAGGTTGATTTTAAAAGCTTTATGAACTAATAGTCTCTTATCCCTTTCCAGCTTTATATAATTTCTTCTTTTCTTTAGTAGCCAGAACCCAGCGATAGTTAAAACTAATAATACAATTACAAATGGAACTATATAGTTTTGTAAATAAAGCTTTCCCGGATTAAGAGAAAACAAATACTCTGTCATAGTAACCCTTATTTCATTAAGCCATCAAAGAATTCGCCAATAACTGGCAATTTGTACATCTTTAATTCTGATGCATTGATCACCAACATTATCCATGCTACAAGCTCAACCAAGCCTAGGAAGAAACTTATCATCCATCCAACGAAAGGAACCATTGCAATTACAAACGAAATTACCCATAGCGCTAATAATGCATTGCTCTGTTTCGCATAATTCTTGACCACTGGACTTGCATCCTTAGAAGCCAAAAGAATAACTAAACCGACAAATGGAATTGTTGCTACAATTGCCATTAATTTATCGTCTGATGGTGTTTTTGTTGCTGCTACTTCACTCATTGTAAAAGAAATAATAATTAATAATAAAAAGTATATACTATTTATTTTGTAATTCAAATATTCTTTTTATCTCTTTTAACGTTGTACAATCGGTAGGAGATTTGTCCCTATCGAACTGCTTTAAACGTGGGAACCTTAAAGAGAATCCCCCTAAACCCCCGTGCGTCTTACTTTTTGTGACCATATCCGACTCCACTTCGACTACAATTTTGGGTGTAACAATAACATCAGGAACTAGAGAATCCGCTATAACGACCTGAAATGGTATTTTTTCCACTCTCAACTTATCCAAAGAATCCTTTATATTTTTCCAATCTGCATCTTTAAATCCAGTACCGACCTTTGCTGTACTGTAATACTTATCATCTTCTGGACTATAGTTCCCTATAAGAATTGCACCTATACCGAACTTTGTGCGTGAACCGGAGCCATAATAATAGCCTAGGACAACACTATCTATTGATTCAAAGTAACCTTCGACCGATGCCGCTTTAAGTTTTATCCAGTCGAAATTCCGTGTACCTGGTTTGTAAAACGAGGCCACGTCTTTGACTACAATACCCTCGTAACCCTCCGAGACGTATTTCTCGAAAAGCGACTGTATTTGACTCGCCGACTCAACAAATGTCGATTCCGTCATAACGATAGTATTACTTTTGCCTTTGGAAAGCATTTTTTGTAATGTTTCTATCCTTTGTTGAGTCGGCAGCAAAAGCAAATCTTCGCCATTTAGTTCTAGTACGTCAAATGCGAAAAGCTTTACCGGGTGAGAATGGCTCATTGCCGATATATCGTTCTTTCTGCGTCTTTTTATGGTTTCTTGGAAAGGCAAAAATGCGCCTGTTTTTAAATCTATACCTATTGCCTCACCATCTAATATAAAAGATGTGGCGTCAATTTTGCTTGCCAATTCATTTATCGCTTTTACAATATCTGGGAACATCTTTGTAAGGCTTTCCAAATTACGGCTAAAAAGCTTGACGTTTTCTACCTGGCCTTGAAATAGATTCATATCATCCGATTTAACATATTTTTTAAAGCCAGCTTTCCTGTAATGAGCGTGTATCCTTAGGCCGTCAAGTTTTGGCTGCACAATTGATTTTGGTATACGTTTAAAGATCTCCTCGGCATTTTTCTCCCTTTCAACAAGCTTTGGCGCAACTGGTATCCCCGATTCTACCCTAATCTTTGCCAGTTTTTCTACTCCCATTGTTATTACGAGCTGAGCAATTAGACCCAAATCCGTCTTTACCCCATATGCTCTTTCTATCACGGCTCTATTTTTTTTATCACCCGTTATTAGTGCTAATGCATCCAAAATCGTCTTGGATGACAAGCCTAGACGCAAGTTTCCGGTCAATATCCTATTAATATATTTTAACTCAATTTCATTGGAAGAATTGTATATATCTAAATACTCAGTCTGCTTAAAGCTTTGTGAACTCTTCCCTTCTATAGTTGCAATTTGCAAAAGCTTGTCAAATACGTTAACAATTGTCTTATCCGCCGATTTTTTTTTAATCCCCAACTCCATCACTAAAAGTCCAATATCACCTACTTTTTTAAAAGCTTTATTTACAACTTCATCGGCGTTGTTAGTCGCCTTTGTTAGGGCTCGTAGTATTAGCTTCTCGGAGTAATTAAATTCTATTGGCTCGTGTTGTGGTGCGACTCTCCCTTGAATCAAGTAAATAGCACATAAAATTTCATTGTCTTCTCTATCACACTTTAATAGCAATTCTGCAAGCGTATCGGTCATAGAAAGCCTTGAACTTGTCTGCTCAAGCTTTTCTAGATATTGCGTGAATTCATTAAATCTCATTTTGGTTTATGCCATTATATATTTAGCGCCCTTGGTTTTACCCTTTTTTATTATAACCTTTTTATCGATTAAATCCTTTAAATCCCTTAGTATCGAATCATCGCTTACATGCGGAAAGTATTGCGAGAAGTCAGGATTCGTGAACTCAGAATTTTCTTCTATAACCTGAATGATCTTAATTTGCCTTTCATTTAATGCTACCTGACCGACTTTTGTTTTAAAGCGCCTATCTTTGCTTATCTCTATTACCTTATTCTTCACAATTTCCATTTCCTCCGCCATACCTTGAATAAAATACTCGAGCCAATTCGTAAGATCACCATCGTTAGCGCTATCCAGCGCATTATAGTAACCTGCGGGATTCTGATCGTAGTACTCTTCCAAACTGAAATACTTATTGATATCGAATTTGTCGCGGTACAATGACCAGGTCGCTATAAGCCTTGCAGTCCTTCCATTTAAGTCCGCAAAAGGATGAATTCTTACCAACTCAAAATGCAGTATGCCTGCTTTTATTAATGGATTTAAATTATCTGTTTGATTATTTTCCCAGTCTATTAAATCTTGCATTTCCGGCTCAATCTCATCTGGCGGAGGCGGATCAAAAACTACCTCACCTGTTGAAGAGCTTAGAATAACAGCATTTCGACGTCTAAAGCATCCTAGATACTTATCTGGAAGTATACCAAGACCCAAAATTTTATGTACATTGAGGACGAATCCCATAGTCAGCGCTATATCTTCTATGCCCGATACTATACCGATAGCCTTTCTATAATTTACTATTTCCTTTACATCACGAATCCTTGCTGTGGGCAGTATCTCACCTTTTATTACATCTTTAGCCTGATCTTCAGTTAGCTTATTACCTTCTAGCGCGGTTGAATGGTGAACGGTTCTAACAATCGCCTGACTCTGAAACTGCCTCTCCCAGTAAGGCACTAGCGGGGAATTTGTTATGACCTCTTTGGCCACCTCCGTTCTTACTATCAACCGTAATACAGCATTCGTGATTGTGTAATTAGGAACATAAGCCATTTATTTTATACCTATTTTAGAGTGGAATACTTTGCTGATTTTGTTGATCCAGACTTTTTGATTAAACGCATTGTCTGGAGTTTTGCTAAATCTCGTCTTAATGTCCTCTCAGTGACTCCTTCGATTTTAGTTAATATAAAAGCCATATCTACCTCTTTAAAGTGTTTAATGAGCTTGTAAACTTGATCTGTCCTTTTCCCTTGCGATACAACGTTTTTGAACTCTTCTGATTCATCTGTTTTAATAAGCTCCAATTGATCACTTTTATTTTTTTTACGCGCCTTAAATTTTATTACCAAATACACAGTTGCAACTATCCCCAAAACAAGATTGATGACAAAAAGCAAAATCTTAAAAATTACCTTTATTGAACTTTTCATGAATTTGTTGGATAACAGTTAAATATTAGTTAATTTTTTTAAATCTGCCCAGTCACTTCCACATTTAGCATCTACGAGCATTGGCACGCCTAATTTTACACCATCAATCATGACTTGTCGTATATCTCGTGCAAATTCCAATAGACGTTTGTCTGAGGCTTTATTTGTATCTACCTCAAAGATTATTTCATCATGCACTTGTAAAATCATTATAGCAAAATTCTTATACTTTTCGGCAATAATTTTGTCCGCATCTATCATCGCTTTCTTGATTATGTCCGAAGCACTACCTTGTAGTGGAAAGTTTATTGTTTCTCGTTCCGCTGCAGATCTAACTTGATAATTTGATGAGGTTAAAAGATCTGTCTTCCTTCGACGTCCGAATACCGTCTCAACGAAACCATCCATAGTGGCGTTTTGAGTTATATTTTTAAAATATTTAAGGACGCCCGGATAACTTGTATAGAATCTATCAATATAATCTTGGGCCTCTCCTGTAGGTATTTTTAATCTACTCGCTAAACCGTAGGCAGAAATGCCATAAACAACACCAAAATTGACAGTCTTAGCCGTCCTCCTTTGATTTGAATCCACATCTTGCATATCTATATTAAATATCCGTGAGGCGGTGTACGCATGTATATCAAATCCACTATTAAATGCCTTGATCAGATTTTTGTCGCCCGAGAATTCCGCTAACAAACGTAATTCCTGCTGAGAATAATCAAAACTCACAAAAAGCTTATTGTCTGATGGGACAAACGCTTTCTTTATTCGAAGGCCCCAATCAGTGCTTGTGGGAATATTCTGTAAATTTGGCTCTGTCGAAGAAAGTCTTCCCGTAACAGCCACAGCCTGGTTAAAATTTGAGTGTATTCTGTTTGTTTTTGGATTGATTTGTTCTATAAGCGCATTCGTGTATGTCGAGTTGAGTTTAGAAAGCTCTCTGTAGGATAGAATTTTCGGAATGATCGGGTTATTTATATGATCGAGGAGGTATTTTTCGTTTGTCGAAAAACCACCCGATTTATTCTTCTTACCTGTTTTAATGCCAAGCTTCTGAAATAATATTGCTCCGAGTTGTTTGGGTGATGAAATGTTAAATTCCTCACCCGCGTCTTTATATATTTCTTTCGTTAATGTACCAATATTCTCTTCCAATTCACTTTTAAATTGAAGTATCTTATTCCTATCTAGTCTTACACCAGCCCTTTCCATCTTGCCCAATATTAAGGCTATTGGCTTTTCTATACCATTATAAAGGTCAAACATTTTGCCCTCAGGTTTTATAAAGCTCCCCAATAAAGAGTATGTTTTATCGTAAATAACAGATTCAATAAAAAGACTTTGTTGGGGCGCATTTGCGGTCTCATTAAATAGGCTTGATGGGTCTTTTTGTGTACCCATCGAGGTAATAAATCTAGAAAGCATTATATCCTCATATTGTGTGAACGGAAATCTGCCACCAAACACTCCCAAATTAGCAAGGATATGATATAAATATTTACTATTGTAGGTATAAATTATTTTTGCCTTTAGCAAATTAAGCAGTTTCTCCCAACTCGCTTTACCAAAAACGCCGTTTTTTACAACAAAAGAATAGCCATTAACTGCAAACCCAATAAATTCAGGTGGTATAAATTTATCACTGATTTCTTCTGCAAATATTGCTACATTTTCTGCCTCTTTTAATATCATAAGCATTTCGTTAAAACCAGTTTCGTTTATAATTTCCTGCATTTGATATTTAGAATTATGCTCGGTGATTAATTCCGTCTGTATTGCAGGAAATGTTTCCAAGGGAAACTTATGAGCTGGATTGATTTTCTCAATTTTTTTTATTAAAGTTCTGAACCCAAAATGCTCAAATTCCTTGATCAAAGAATCGAAATTGATTTTGTCCATATCAAAATTATCAATATCTATGTGGATGTCCTCGTCCGTCTTGATTTCCGCGAGCCTATAGCTTAGTTCTGCTATTTCCCTATTTCCTTGAAGTTTCTTTGATATTGATGGTTTTATTTGATCAAGGCTTTTATATATCTCATCAAGCGATTTGTAATCCTTAATTAAGTTTATAGCGCTAACATCACCAATACCTGGCACTCCAGGGATATTGTCGGACGGATCTCCTTTAAGGGCCTTAAACAAGATGATGTTGGAAATGTCGAAACCCATTTTCTCCGAAGCCTGTTCTTTGTTAAATAGATGGGAATTGCTAAATGGGTTACCGGCAAGGTAAACGCTTGTATTATCGTCTATCACCTGGAATAAATCTCTGTCGCCAGTAACAATTACTTTGTCATACTGTGTTAAATGCTCACTTTTAGAAAGCGAGCCAATAACATCATCTGCCTCAAACGTTGGTATTGAAAGGGCGTGAATATTTGCATTCCTTAAAGTATTGATGATCTTTGGTATTTGCTCAGCTAATGACGCATCCATTTCCGGCCGATTTGCTTTGTACTTTTCATACATATCGTCGCGGAATGTTCGGCCGGGTGCATCAAAAACACAAATTATCGACTCTGGTTTGAGCGTTATGAGCGTTTGGACCAGCATTGTAAAATAGCCAAAAATTGCATTTGTATGCTCCCCTTTGCTATTCATTAGCTCTGGAGGATAAGCGTGGAATGCTCTATGTGCAAGGGCATTAGAATCAACAAGGACTATGATCTTCCTTTTTGAACCTTCCATTATTTGGCTTCGCTACCTTCAGGTAGACCTTTAAAAAAATCACTAAATTCCTCAGCTTCCAAAGTTTCTTTTACTAATAGCACCTCTACGATTTTATCCATCAATGACCTGTTTTTCGTGATTATTGAAGTGGTCTCTTTGTAACATTCATCAATTATATGTCTTACCTCTTCATCAATAAATTTTGCAGTATCTTCTGAGTAGTTCTTATTATCCTGCTCATAACTATAACCCAAGTATTGATGATCCTCTTCTTGTCCGTATTTTACAAGCCCTAATTTTTTAGTCATACCAAAGCTTTTAACCATTTTACGTGCAATAGAAGACGCCTTTTCAATATCACTTGATGCTCCACTCGTTACATCGTTAAAGACTAATTCTTCTGTAATAAATCCGGCAAGCAAGGCTTTTATGTTTGATAGCATTTCTGTTTTAGTCATAGAAACCTTATCCTTTTCCGCTAAAGGCATTGTGTAGCCTAGCGCAATTCCTCTAGAGATTATAGTAACTCTATGGACGGGATCATGCTCGGGAACAAGCTTCATTACTAAAGCGTGACCGACTTCATGATAAGCTGTACGCCTAAGCTCGACTTCAGTTCTTTTTCTACTCGTTTTTGCTGGACCGATTTGGACCTTTGTTGCAGCCTCTTCTAGGTCAGCATAGTCAATTTCCTTCCTACCCGCCTTTGCAATGATGATTGCCGCCTCATTTAGCATATTCTCCAAATCTGCACCGGAGAACCCGACTGTCCTTTTAGCAACCGTGCGCATATCAACCGATTTGCTGATTGGCTTATTCTTTGCATGAATAGCAATTATCTGCATTCTGCCCTCAATATCTGGCAAATCAAGAGAAATTCTTCTATCAAATCTGCCCGGTCGTAAAATGGCCGGATCTAAAACGTCGGGTCTATTTGTTGCCGCTATCACAATTACGTTCACGTTTTTCTCGAATCCATCCATCTCCACCAAAATTTGATTTAATGTTTGCTCAGTAGTACCGGACTGCATTGTCGTGCCTCTCTTACGAGCCACAGCGTCAATTTCATCAATAAAAATTAATGCTGGTGCTGCCCTTTTTGCCTTATCAAACAAGTCCCTTACTCTGGAAGCGCCTGCTCCAACAAGCATTTCTTCGAATTCTGATCCTGATGTGTGGAAAAATGGAACCTGAGCCTCACCCGCAATCGCCCTTGCTAACAAGGTTTTACCAGTTCCTGGTGCTCCTACCATCAGCACACCTTTTGGAATTCTCGCTCCAACATCCAAAAACTTTTTTGGCTCGCGTAAAAACATTACAATTTCCCGTAGTTCTTCTTTCGCCTCATCAACACCCGCGACATCCTTAAACGTTACATCTGGTTTTAGACCAAAGAACATTCTTGCCTTTGATTGTCCGAATTTCATTAATGAACTTCCTCCTCCCTGCACACCTTTAAACATAAAAAACGAAACGGCGATCAGCACACCCAAGAAAACTGTTGTTATAATATCGCCCCATGGGATTTGAAAAGTTCTAACATAATTTACTAATATTTTACTGGTGTCCAAGGATATACCCTCTTTTTGCATTAAATCCGAAAAACTTGATATATCACCGTTTGTCGAATTCCAATAAATGTATTCCTTTGTGACAAATGTATCCTTTATTTTACCAATTAATACATTATCGACCGCCCAAATATAATCAAACTTGGTGCCATCATAATAAGCTGTAAAATCATCCACATTCGCCTCTGTGGTAAAGTAACTCGCATATCTGATCTTAACAACCAAATCTTGCGCGTTTATTCCCTTTGCAGAGATCATTCTCTCAAACTCGGCTTTTCCTGCATTCTTTACTATATACTCTTTTGCATTCGCAACAACAGGCTTGGCGATTATGTAATTTTCCGCTATATACAATTCGGACGTTCTGGGGAAAAGCTGTGGCTGAGTGAGCAATTTTACTGTGTCTTGAAAGCTTAATGGCTTGATCAAACCATATAACTCATCCATATTTATTAAGGTAAAACCATCGGCAGAAATCGATTTGAGATCTGTCTTGGATGCATAGGTGAGAGTTTCCGGCTTCTTAACAACCATATACTGTTTTGATAAGGCCACAGCCTTACCATCGTCACGCAAATCAACTATGGCGTACTTGTTTGCCTTTATCCCTGAGATAAATTCAGACAAGCTAACCTCTGCTCCATCAGTACCTTTGTTAAAAAGGCTCACTACATAGAACAACACCATTAATCCGATCACAAAATATGCGATGGATTTAAAATTGATGTTTATTATTTTCATCTTCGGCATCTTGCTCGGCATTTTACCTGCGGGATTTTTTTGTTTCATTTACTCTCCTTTAATTTGATATACAAAATATAATAATAGTTTTATGACGACGGGTAGAATCGAACTACCGACCTAGGGCTTATGAGTCCCTCGCTCTAACCTTCTGAGCTACGTCGTCACATAAACATCACTATGTGAGTGATTAAACTATTTTAACACAGAAGCTTGTTATTTTTCTACGAAAATATCTGGAATGCAATTTAATTATCCTTGTAAGAAAAATTTAAACTCCTATGGGTATACTCCTATCTGGACACAAACCGTTGATAAAATAGTATCCATATATTATACTGATACTATATTTATCAAATTTATATTATGAGAAAAGTAAAAATGGTCGAGACTAAACAAGTTCCATTGTCGGGTAAGATTCTAGAGGTCGTAAATGAACGCCTAGAAAATCTTGGAATAAACTTTCCGGAGTACATACGTATGTTAATAATGCAAGAGTCTGGTATGGTTAACACTCCTGTAGAATATTTGACTGAAGCGGAAGAGAAAAGCATACAAGAATCTATAGTCGATTATGAAAATGGGAAATATACGACTCTTAAAAACCCTAAGGAAATCAATGCATATTTTACTAAATTAAACGAAGAGATTGATGCCAAAAATATTTAACATCTATACCACGGGTAAATTTGAGAGAGACTATAAAAAATTCTGTAATAAAGATTTTTCTCGAAGAAATTCCGTTAAAACATTTTTTGAAATACTTAGATCAAATCCATTTTCAATGGCTTTAAGAACTCATAAAAAATATAGTAAGAGAAAAAGTCTAATATATAGTTCCAGAGTAACTAGTGATCTTCGCATATTATGGGAGTTTGAAAACGAATGTTCCATTCTTGTTTTGGAACTGGGTGGCCATAGCGGGAAGAACTCTGTCTATAAATAGCATCAAACAATACTGCTTTATACCTCTCGGCTATCTAGATACATATTTATGTCCGCTGTCGTATAAAAAACTCCCCTATTACAACTATCTACGTAATCATGAAAAGTAACAAATCCTTTATGTACTGCCATTTCTCTCAATATTCTTGCGTCATCTAAAAATCTTTTTCCCCCAACTGGCACTCGTAAAATTAAACCGTCGCCAGCCAATTGATTTATCCTAGCCAAACGTGTAGTCCCATCAGTCGGAAGTAACAAATTTGTTACCGAATCACGAACCAATTGAATTCTGGGACCAAATATTAAAGAGGTATCTAATAGGCTATCACCCAACATCCATGCACCTATGACAGATAAACTCTTAATCGCCTCAACTACATTCTCCCACGAGCCGCTTCTAGGTAAATCTGCAGGTACTATATCGGAAAATTGAACATCTTCAATACGAGCTCCACGCATTATGCTTTGTAATTTTACTAATTTAACAATGATTACTTTTTTGGTTGCGGGGAGAGGATTCGAACCCCTGACCTTCAGGTTATGAGCCTGACGAGCTGCCACTGCTCCACCCCGCGTTAACTATGATACTAAATCAAACGCCAAAAATCAATTTAGTCCATAGGGAAATGTTTGATACTACTCTTATTTCCTTTTTTTCCACTTTTCTATCTATGTCTAATTCTTCAGGTCTCTCTATATAGTAAAAGGTCTCATCTCTTTCGCCTAAATTCAAATTGTCGCGAGCATAGATCTTCTTGTAATCAATTGAGTTGTAATAGTTATATAGACTTCGCAAGCCATCATTTTCGGCAATCAAATTATTGGTTACTATCAATTCCTCATCATACTTTTGTAAGTTTGATATGCCTTTTGTGTAGGCATTGTAAGCATTTATAGCAAGCACACCAATTAATAGAATGTAAAAAAAAGATCCAACGATAATCCCAAGATTAAGCCTCCCTAATTGGGCGTTTATATAATCCTGCGCTCTTCGTAATCTATACTTGATTTTCTTTGCAATCATGTGACCTGTAGTAATTGACTTAGCTGTACATATTATGATATTATCATTCCTAGACGCGAATTGGAAATGCCCCTAATAATTAGTCTATACTTTTTTAAACAATGAGCCTACAACTTATAATAGAATTTTGCGGGGATTTAAAAGCCAAAGGGAGAAGCAATTCAACAGTGATCGCATACAAAAAGGATTTAGAGCAACTACAGGAATATTTTTCCAAAGATGTAAATGTGCAAAATGTGGACAAAGCCTCCACCGAGGATTTGAATAGATTTGTTGCAGAGATTTCAAAGACCGGAGAATTTAGCTTAAAGACTGTATCAAGGAAGATCAACAGCATAAAGACTTTCTACAAGTATCTTTCCGATAAGAAGGTAATAAGTAGCAATCCGTCAATTGAAGTTAAACACCCAAAGATCGTAAAACAGCAACAGAGAATACTTTCCAGTACTGAATATAGAGCGTTAAGAGATGTTGCTAGAATAAATATCAGAATTTATACAATTGTTGAATTGCTTTTACAGACCGGGATTCGAATTGGCGAATTAGCCAGATTGAACAGATCAGATATAGTAAATGCAGGTGGAAAAACCATCATAAAAATCGCGCAATTCCAGAGCTATCCATACAGAGAGATTGAACTAAACGAAGCAATAGCTGTCGCAATTAACGATTACCTAACCAAGGTTCCAAGCTCAAAGAACGGCGACTACCTTTTCTATACAAAAACCGGCAGACCATTATTGATAAGGAATATCAGAAGCGCAATAGACAAGCTTTTCGAAAAATCGGAGATAAAAAAAGCAACGGTGAACGACATAAGAAACACATTCATAGTTTACCAACTAGGTAATGGCGTAAAACTTAAAGTAGTAGCAGAATATGTCGGCCACCAAAAGACCATAACCACACAAAGATATGTGGGGCTGGTGGGGAAAAAGGCCACAAAAGAAGTAGTTAATATTTTAGTACTATAAAGATGCAAAGTATGGCTATAACCGATGAAGGTGAATATTCTGGAGTTATGTTTGCTGTTGACGAACCTTTTAGAGAGGAAGCCTTTGTTCAACGATTGCCTGAGGCCCTTAATAATAAGGTGATATTTAAAGCTGATGGTGGCACCAAATATTCCATTCATCAAGTATGGACCGGCACACTGTTTCTAGAACGTGGCAATGCTGGTGCTACAATATCTCCTCCTTTGCCAAAAGAACACAAACAAGTAGCTGAGGACAACCTGAGAATGTTACTTGCACTAGTAGATGAAATGACGACTGGGGAAGTTAGGTTCATATAGAAAAAGTAGTAAAGAAAAGTAATGAAGATTTTTTTAAATTTGTAACTAATTTTTTTATAATAGAATTATGGCCGGAGAACCTCTATATAGTAATCTTACCCTGAAAGTTGGTGAGAACGATCGTGATCCTCTCTCACAAGAGAATCTTTATGGATCACTTTATGGTGCCACGATTGTTAGGGATGGAGAAATCAGTTATATACTTAGCGAAGTGTTTATCGGGCGGCACTTTGATCAGTATGGGACCGCTGGTGCTACAATATCTCCTCCAATACCAGGAAAACACCTGGAAGGGGCCGGAAAAACATTAAGGACCTTATTTACTCAAGCAGGCATTATATCAGTTGAGAGTGTGAGGTTCCAAAAAGACCAATAATCTTCCGATTTAAATTATAAAAGATTAATTCTTAAATTATTTGTTAGTATAAATAAAATGCAGGAGTACAAAGTTTTGATTGTTGAGGTTCCAGATGATTCTCGAAAGGATCCTGATGCAATAGCAGCAGTAAATACTGGCGTAGCTAAAAGATTAGTGCAGTAAGATGTTCTTTCTTTTGACGCCGCTGTAACGGCGCATGCTATGGATTTTTAATCGATGATTGGACCTTTAATTATTATATTGTTACAAAATGAACCCAGAGGATACAACTCAGTATGAAATTGATGAAGTAACTGTTAGAATGAATGCCCATATGGATCCAGGAAGAAGAATGGCTGCTTTTATAAATTTATTAAGATTGAAGGATGTTACGGTGGGACATGAACTTGTAAACAATACATTAATGCCAGACCTTAAAACAGTTGAGGCTACTTTTCTTATTGAGCCACCTATAATTGTAACTGGTCTAGAAGCTGCTTATAAAGAAATAACCAAGGTAAAAGTCGGTATAGACAAACATTTAAAGTACTTGAAAAAGCCTTTGTGTTTTGATACTGCTGTAACGGCGCATGCTATGGAAGTTTAAAATTATTAATTCATAAAATATTTATTATTATAAAAAATATGAGTTTTGATACATTCAAATTGACAGTCGACCCAGGCCAAAACAAGATTACAGCTGAAGAATGGGGAAAAGCTACAGCAACATTAAAGGGGTCTTGCACTGGGCGATGGTCACTTTGTCACTGGCGCATACAATCCTGAAAGAACCTTTGATATTACGGACCAATTAAACCACCCTTACCAGAAAAACTTCAGGGACAGGCGAATACGAAAATCGTTAAGGCTTTTGAAAAGTCCGGCCTTGTTATAGCTGGTAATATTGTTTTTACAAAATCAATATAATAAATACAAATTAATCTTCGACCAATTATTACCTTTAATGCGTACTATTAAAATAACTGGTTTTGGCATTACTCCAGATGTGCAGGATTCTAGAGTTATTTCTGGTTTAACTGCCTTACTTGACAGGAAGGTATTTACTCGACCTAATTTAACTGAATATGGAATAGTATCAAAACCACTAACACCTGATATGGGTTCGGCCGAATTTGAGTTAGAAAAGCCCTTGCCCCTTAAATATTGTAGAAATGGTTTATTACATTTTATTGACCAAGTTCTTGCAAGTGCAGGAAGCCAATCTGAATGTAGAATAAATCTAGTAACGGCTGAGTTTAGAGGGGAAAAACAAAGACGCTATTTCTAATCGTAGTTGCACACGCAAACAATGATCAAATAATTTACAATACCCTTTCCAAATGATAAAATCTTTGCTTAATGGGTCAGACCTTACATCTTTTGTATGAAAGATGACGAACGGTAGGACCGCCGCGCTATTTTGGAGATGTAATCGCCAATGTAGCGTGGCGGGCCAGTAGCTCAGCTGGTGAGAGCATCGTTCTTATAAAGCGGGGGTCGGTGGTTCGAGTCCACCCTGGCCCATTATAAAGTATTTATTTATAAACTCCCATTTTCCCACTGTGCCCACCCAGATTAAAAAGTGTTATTTCATTATCACTAGTGTAATTCCAAATTATTCTTATATCTCCTGTTATCCTGATCGAGTAATCGCCTTTATATTTATGTATTCTTAAAGTATCAGCATTAGGATTTTTAGCAAGTAAATATATCTTTTTTTTGATTGTTATGGCTATATCTTGATTATTTTTTGTAATCCTTTTTATATTTTCTTAAAAATTGAGGAGTAAAATTTATTGTGTATTTTGTCATTCCAATATTTGATCGATTTCCTTGTTAGTTTTTGCAGAGATATATCTTCCAAGTCTATATTCATTCTTGCCTTGTTCTATCTCATTATCTAATATGTTTCTAATGCCTATATCAAACTTACCTTTAGAATATTCCAACATTAACACACGTATTGCTGTAGATGAATCCAAGCCGTTAGCTTGAACCACCTTTTCGAAATTCTCTTTTAAATTTTTTGATACTCTGATATTCATTGTAGTAGTCTGCATTATTGAAATTGTAAGATGTATATACAGATTATAACATATGTATATACATGTTTTACTACTGAAAATATTTTATAGAAGAAAGATTAAATTTTGATTACAAAGATGGTATCGGTGGTTCGAGTCCACCCCGGCCCATTAGCTAAAGGGATTTTTTATTTTGGTATTGCATTCCAACTCTTTCTCAGATTAATAGCTACCCAACCTCCAACGGCAAGTATAATAACTGTTGTTACTCCTGCCAATAATTTTCCGCCCGTGCTTGGTATGTTCGTTATATCAGGTATCAAAGTAGCCGTCGGAATAGGCGTAAATGTTGGAATAGCTGTAGCTGTTGCTACTGCCTGCTGTAACCCACCTGAATCAAGTCCACCAGTTACCGCAATCGCAATGCCCCCGACGAGACAAAGACCTACACCAATAGCAATATAACCCCCTACCGTTTTAAGCAATTTACGACCTGCCTCCTGACGTAGGACGGATTCTGCCTCCGTTAAAAGGAGATTCCGTGGTTTTAGTTCTTGTTGAAGGTCTTCACCTACCGGCCAACCTTGTTTTTTAGCAAACTCTTTTGAATCATGTGGCAGTTCTGATTGTCTAATTCTTATTTCTGCAGGAACTTCTGTTGCTGGCATTATATATATACGTTAATACTTTACTGATTATACCATCTCCCTTACCCCTCAAACAACCCTCACGCCTGTATCAATCTGGTTTGAGCTTGATTTTTCTCTTACTTCCCTTTTTGTTGTAAAATGAATGAAGGCATTGGCATACAAATAATTTATTTTGCTATCAATTCGAAAAATTATGACAGGTCTTACAGAACTGGAAGTGCAATCACGGATAAAAGCTGGGCTGACCAATAAGTCGCAGGAGGAGTCATCTATTCCGATACTGAGCGTGTTTATGCAGAATATCCTTGAGTTATCGAACCTAGTGATCTTTATTTGCATAGGCATTCTCATTGCATACGGGCAAAAGCAAGAAGCATTGATGAGCTCAATAATAATACTTATGAATGTGTCGATAAGCGTATATCAAGAGTTGAGGGCTAGAAGAAAGCTTAAAAAACTGAGGTTGTTGAGGACAGATAAAGTGATGGTGATTAGAGATAACAAAGATGTCGAAGTTGAGATCTCTGAGATAGTGATGGATGATTTGATAAGGTTAAGTAGCGGCCAATTTGTTTACGTTGATGGCGAATTACTGGAAAATGACCACTTACTTGTTGACGAAGCGAACTTAACCGGAGAGTCGGACTATATGAGGAAGAATGTTGGAGACGGCTTGCTTTCTGGCACATTCGTGACAGGGGGTAAAGGCATTTACAAGGCCACGAAAGTTGGCAAGGAAAGCACGATCAATCAAATCACAAAGGAGGCAAAAAAGTATGTGAATGTTGTATCGCCCTTGCAGAAAAGCGTGAACGATATTTCGAAGACTATGCTGGCATTAACTGGCTTTTCGCTCGCTTTGTTGTTTGTAACAAATATGGTTTTCACGGACATGGAGAGATTGGGAATAGTTAATGCCAGCATATCGATCGTTTCCGCGCTAATTCCCCAAGGCGTAATTATGACCGTCACGCTTTCGCTCACTTTAGGTACAATTCGCATGGCGCAGAAGAATATTCTTGTCCAAAAACTGACCGGAGTTGAGTCGCTGGCAGGAATTAAGGTGCTTTGCATGGACAAGACTGGAACCCTAACCGAAAACAAGTTGAAGCTGATCAACTATAAAAATTTGAGTGATACGCAAAATGCACAGGTGGAAGGAATCATTGCTAATTACTGTAAAGAAACTTTGGAGAAAAACAAAACGATTAGGGCTTTAAGCGAACAATTTGCGTGGGGTGAGAATATGGGTGAATTTAAAGTTCTGGACGAAATGCCATTCAATTCCAAAATAAAGCAAAGCGGGATAGAAGCGGAATATAAAAGCGAAAAGATTCGAATAATTCTTGGGTCGTTTGAGTCAGTTCTAGAAAGATTTGCTGGTTCTGTTGATACAAAACCGCTTGCAGAGATTAATAAAGAGTATGCCAATAAAGGATTTAGAAACTTGTATATGATCTATAAAAAGACTGGAAAAAGCCGAGACAATGAGGCTGAATCGCTTGGTGAGTCAGGTGATAGGGACTACATTCCCCTAGCCTTTTTTAGCTTAGAAGATAAATTAAGGGAAAACGCAGGCGAGATAATTTCTGGTTTTGTTGCACAAGGCGTAAAGCCAGTGATAATTTCCGGTGACAATCCAAACACGCTTGTGGCTTTAATGGAAAGGCTTGAAATTCCCGATCTAAATAAAGCTATAACAGGCGCCGAACTTGAGACGTTTTCCACCGATAAAAACGAGTTTCATCAGGTGGTGATCTCGCATAATATTTTTGCTAGAGTATCACCAGCCCAAAAAGTGCAAATTATAAAAGAATATCAAAAAGAATACACGTTTGTTGGAATGATCGGCGATGGCGTAAACGACGCCTTAGCGATCAAACAAGCGAATATCGGCATCGCCTTAGGAAGTGGTGCTGACGCGGCAAAGAACATTTCAGACGTTGTATTGCTGGACGATAGTCTAATAAGCCTTAACGAAGTCATCATCGAAGGTCGCAGAATACTCTATAACACTAGAAGAGGCGCTCAGCTTATTATTGGGAAGAACTTCTTTTCTATGGTCATCATTATTTCCGCTTTACTTTTGAACCTAATATTTCCATTTAACCCAAGATCATTGTTCGTCCTTGGATTTTTTAACGGCTCCATTACTATGATGGCCATATTAGCGGATAAATCGTCTCCTGCTATCAAAACACTTTTTGGGAGAAAACTCTATCACTTTGCCATACCTGTAGGACTTATTGGGGGCATAATTGGAGTTGTTATTCTTATATTTTCACAGCAAATACTATTCTCGCAGACACTTTTACTCACATTTTTAATCCTCGTGGGCCAATACAATTACATTTTTTCACTAAACGATGAATATGTAGGTCTAAGAATCAAAAACGTTAAACGGAGTTCTATTATTGTTGTTTTTTTAATGGCATTTTACATTCTAATAATGTACACACCAGCTCTTGGTAATTTATTCTTGATCAATCCGCTAAATACCAATCAATGGATGATAGCGATTCTTGGTCTATTAGGCTACATCGTCATATTTAATGCGACATACTTCCTTACCGGAAAACTTAAAATATTTGATAAGAAGGTTTAATCAGCCGAGTTCTTTTTTTCAGCAGTATTTAAAGGATTGGCAGTACTTAAACCATATCCACCCATACCTGGCCTAGCAGGATTTACACCTAGTGGTGCGTCACCTGACTCTGAGCGTTTAATTATCTCCGCCTCAACTAGAGCCTTGTCTCTTCCATATCTGAATCTAGAAAGATTCTTGACTATTTCTGCTATTTTCTTGTTGCCCTCTTTTGGTATATCAAAAGGCGCATGCTTGTAATCCATGCTTAATGAGAATGCTGGGGGAGATTCTCCTTTATTAATTAATTTTATATAGGCGTTTCTGTTTTCTTGATTCACAATATCGTTTACGTTAAATGTTGGAGAATATATACTTTCCAAAAATTGTGCATCTACACTACCTACTTTCATACTCACCACCGTACCGACATTACCAAAAACCGCATCTCTGATTTTCTCGTCTATCTGTGCTATGTACTGGTTTGCAACCACTAGATTCAACTTGTATTTCCTTGACTCAGATAGGATCTGCGCAAAATCCTCTGTAGAAAAGTTTTGGAATTCGTCAACATACAAGTAAAAATCCGTTCTCTTTGATTCCTCAGTATCCGCCCTGCTCATAGCCGCAGATAGAATCCTCGGCACAAGTAATAGACCCAAGAACTGTGCATTTTCTTCGCCGATCAAACCTTTAGATAAATTGATGATCAAAATCTTTTTCTGATCCATTATCTGACGGAAGTTAAATCCTGACTGCGATTGGCCAAATATATTTCTGGTTAGCTTATTGGTCACAAACTTGTCAAATTTGGAGACTATATAGCCCAACACCTCTGATTTATGGAACTCTTGAGTATTAGCAATCTCATCTGTCCAGTAGCGTTTTACGATATCATCCTTGATCAATGGGATTTTCTTCTGCGCATACTTTGGATCGCTAAGAATACGTAAGACCTCAACCAAAGTAGCATTCGGATCTTCCATAACAGTCAACATTGCGTTACGGACAGCCCGTTCAAACCTTGGACCCGTAATACCTTGATTATGGGGATCGTACATTTTCTGCATGAGCCCTAGAAATGAATTTACTACTCTATGTTTGTCCTGTTCATTGTAGTATTCGATGATGTTAAAGCCGAGTGGCCTTTCTACATCGCCAGGATTCCAGTAAATTACGTCTTCTATACGGTGAGGCGGTATTCTTTCGAGCAGCCACTCGGCGGAATCTCCGTGTGGATCAAGAAACGCTAAACCTTCGCCCTTGTTTATATCCTGTAAGGCCATTTGCTGTAGGAACCATGATTTTCCTGAACCTGTTTTTCCAATAACGTACATGTGCCTGCGTCTATCGTCTCTATCTATATAAACGGGCTTGTAGATATCGCGGAAAATGTTGGCGCCAAGCCATAGGTCACCTGTCGAAGGAACCCCGCCTGTTGCTGGCGCCCTTCTGCTAAAAAGCCAACTTATATGCGGCGTCTCGATTTTTTTATTTGGAAAATGAAAAACGCTTGCTAATTCAGCGGTATTCAAAGTCATCCCTTTACGTGGTGTACGGTATATAAAATCTTTAACAAATTGTTTTTTGGCACCACCACCTAATTTCTCCTTTACAAAATGGTTCGATCCCTCTTTGTTAAACTGAGAAAAAGTTCTAACCATAGTCTCAAGCATATTATCGGCCAGCGACTTATCCCTTGCAGTAGCCACAAGACGAATATCAACGTTAAAACCACCTTTTTCGCATTTCTTTTCTATAGCCGCAAGCACATCATCATCAACTTTTGGTTTTGTTTTTTTCTCCGGATCCATCACCACATCTCTAATTTTACGAACATATGCCTTGCCTTTGTTTCTCCACTCACTACCAGCACCCGTCAATACTATTTGGCATGCCGCTGATTCACCAAGGCTTATTTTGCTGATAGTTGTGAGTATCGAGGCCATAGAGTCCGTATTTAACTCCTCATAAGTCCTGACCGGTTTATACGTATCCTTATCTAATTTTAGACTGGCAAAAGCAACTTCGGTATTATCTGGGAAAATGTTGTATTCATCCGTTGGAGAAATTTCCGCGTTGGGATATGCTCCATTAATCACCTTCTCCAACGTATTTGCAAGGTTTTTTGTAGCCACCACATAAAACTTAATTGACTCAGGAAGACCAACAATCTCAAAACTGGCAAACGAATTTGCCTTTGTTAAATCATCAAACCAATTGAACTTCTCGGTTATACCAAGCAATCCAGAGAACATTTGATCGGCTGCCTGCGCATCAACCTCAGTATCTTTCGGGACTCTTACCTCGAATATGACCGCATCTAGAGACTTTTTCTCGATTGAAGCTTCTTTAACATGCTTAAAAAAACCCTTAAAAACATACCGTAACAAGAAGGCAAGAACAAATATTCCAATAAATACCCCGCAAAATACGACCCAAAACATGGTATCCGAAAAGAAGCTAATTGACGATGTAATAGTTGAATTCATACGAAAATCATATACAGGACTATACTGTTAATATAATACAGTAACGATAAGCGTTTTTCAAAGAAATGATTACTTTTTTACGTAGGCTTGTTTTTTGAGAATTCTGTCCAGCAACATATAAATCCACGTCCTGCTTTTGCCGGTATCACCCTTGCCTTTTAAAGAAGAAATTAATGTATGATTTGTAGATATTTGTGGCGACACCATATAGCCAAAAAATTTAGGAATTGGCTTTGCTGGAATAGGTAGAACAGGTTTAACTTGTGGTTGCACTTGCTGTTGCGGTTGCTGTTGTACGTTCTGAGGATAAAACGATTTCTGTTCTTTACGCTCAATTCCTTTTAATGTTTCGGGCATATTCTCTGTAGCTTTTTGCACCTCCGCGGAAGTCTCCGGCTGTTTGGCAGCCTCTGGCTGACCAATCGCAACCTCAGATGCCTCTGGCCCTCCGGCATAAACGACTCCTGTATTATCGTTACCACTTTGTGCTTGCGGAATATTACTGTAAGGCACCGAGCCACCAAAAGCTGATACCCCCTGCGTTACGGCTACTGGATCTGTTGTATTCGTGTTTT
>Ga0209668_10000226_pt1 | contig 23801 bp, 34 predicted proteins | sample FrelakmetPLP11PL_FD_187150 | JGI IMG/M metagenome (GOLD analysis project Ga0209668, IMG submission 187150) | Freshwater lake sediment microbial communities from the University of Notre Dame, USA, for methane emissions studies - PLP11 PL (SPAdes)... | ecosystem: Environmental > Aquatic >...
TGTAATAGGTGTAACTATAATTCCCTAGTACTTGCTATGCAAAGATCTATACTGTAAAATCGTATAGCATTTTTGATACACGTATATAATATTTTTTTTGCGAAAAATGGCGAAAATCGATTATTCTGCGGTTAAGGACTTAAATTACTATAGAAATATAGGAATTATTGCTCATGTGGATGCGGGAAAAACTACTACAACTGAGCGAATACTTTTTTTTACTGGGAAAAAACATAAGATAGGTGAAGTGCATGATGGGGAAGCCGAGATGGATTTTATGGTACAGGAAAGAGAAAGAGGAATAACCATTACATCAGCAGCAACTACATGTTTCTGGTCAATTAATGACAATCTTTATAGAATAAATATTATTGATACACCTGGGCATGTGGACTTTACAGCTGAAGTTGAGAGATCATTACGTGTTTTAGATGGTGCGGTGGTAATATTTGATGGGAAAATGGGAGTAGAACCACAATCTAGTAAAGTTTGGGGACAAGCGGATAAATATAATGTCCCACGTATGTGTTTTATTAATAAACTAAATCTTATTGGTGGTGATTTTGAGATGAGTTTAAGGGCCATTATTGATGAATTAAGCCCAAATGCAGTTGCCATACAGTACCCTATTGGAAAAGAACATGCATTGAGGGGTTATGTAGATTTAGTCACGTTAAAGGCATACGAATATGAAGATGAAGAAAAGCATGAATATAAAGAAATTGAAATTCCTGCAGATATTAACGATAGAGTTCATGAATTACACGAAAATTTAGTTGAAAAAGTAGCTGAAGCCGATGATGTATTAATGGAGAAGTTCCTTAATGATGGCGTACTTGAAGTTGATGAACTTTATGTAGCAATTAGAATAATGACATTAAAAGGCAAAATCTTCCCAGTAATGGGAGGAGACTCTAGAATGTGTGATACGAAAATAATTCTTGATAATGTATGTAGATATTTGCCCTCGCCTTTTCAGAAGGTATATACCTTTGAAAACAAAGAGACAGGTGAGTTACAGGAATACATAGGTAAGGTTGCTGCAAAAGATGAGAATGGCGTAGTTGTTGTATATGATGTTAAGGAGGATCAACCTTTTACAGGATTGGTTTTTAAAATATCTGTTGATCCGCAAATTGGAAAATTAGCTTTCGTAAGAATTTATTCAGGTAAACTAGAGGCTGGATCATTTGTGCAGAACGTAAGTAGAGATAAAAGAGAAAGAGTTGGTAGAATTTTATTAATGCACGCTAATCACAGTGAGGACATTACTATTGCAAGAGCCGGCGATATCGTTGGTATTGTTGGTTTTAAGGAGTCATATACGGGAAATACAATTTCAGATCCTATGCATCCAGTGCTTTTAGAAAGTATTGATTTCCCCGATCCAGTTGTTAGTTTAGCAGTTGAGCCAAAAACAAAAGCTGATCAGGAAAAACTTGGAGAAGCATTGCATAAATTAATGCAGGAAGATCCGACATTCAATGCAAAAACAGATATTGAAACAGGACAGACTATAATTTCAGGGATGGGAGAACTACACCTTGATATTAGGATGGACATACTTAAAAGAACATATGGTATTGAAGTAACATCTGGGAAACCTCAAGTTGCATATAAGGAAACGGTATCCTCTCCATTAACAAGTCATAGAGAAATTTTAAAAAAACAAACTGGAGGAGCTGGACAATTTGCGGATGTAGAAATAATTCTTGAACCGTTAGAAAGAGGGAAAGGATATGAATTTGTAAATGAGATAAAAGGTGGATCGATTCCTAAGGAATTTATTCCTTCTGTAGACAAGGGTATAAGAGAGTCGTTGCCATCAGGTGTAATTGGAGGCTTTCCTGTTGTAGATATTAAAGTAAGATTAGTTGATGGTTCGTATCATGATGTTGATTCAAATACTGATACATTCAGAATAGTAGGATCAAAAGCATTCAAAGCTGCAATGAAATTGGCAAATCCAATTTTACTAGAACCAATTATGAAAGTAAGCACCTTTACTCCAGATGAGTATGCAGGAGACATTACTGGGGCACTTTCATCAAAACGTGGAATAATAAAGGCTATGAATCCAAAAGGGAAAATGCAGGAAATCACTGCTTATGTTCCTTTAGGGAATATGTTTGGTTGGATTAATAGAGTTAGATCAATGAGTAAAGGGAAAGCAAGCAGCGTAATGGAATTCAGCAATTATGAAAAGGTTCCAGATGGTTTAGTCAACGAAGCGCTTGGAATAAAATAACAATAAATAACGATAAACGTGATATTTTCTTACAAAAACTATTGCGCTAAATAATTAAATTTGATATAAACATAAACGAAATCAATGCTTTTAAGCAGCAGTACTCTTATACTCGCGCTTAAGTATATTTATATACATAATTATTATTGCACATATAATGGCAACAGCTAAATACGAGAGAACAAAGCCACATGTAAATGTTGGTACTTTAGGTCATATTGATCATGGTAAAACAACACTTACAGCAGCATTAATTGCTTATTCAAAAAGACAAGGTAGAGCAGCATCTGCAAAGGGATACAATGAGATTGCTAAAGGTGGAGTTGTTAGAGATAAGAATAAGATTGTTACTGTTGCTTCTTCGCATGTTGAATATGAATCCGAGAAAAGGCATTATGCACATATAGACTGTCCAGGGCATAAAGATTATATTAAAAATATGATAACAGGGGCTGCTCAAATGGACGGCGCAATTCTAGTAGTTTCTGCAACTGATGGACCTATGCCACAAACCAAGGAGCATATAATTTTAGCTAAGCAGGTGGGAGTGGAGTATTTTGTCGTCTTTATCAATATATTTGATGACAATGTTGATCCTGAGCTTTTAGCTCTAGTTGAAGAAGATATAAAAGATCAATTTAAAAAGTATAAATATGATCCTACGATTATTCCAATTGTAAAAGGATCAGCTAAAAAGGGTTTAGATGGCGATCCTGATGGTGACCGAGCTATGAAGGAATTAATGGAAGCATTAGATTCAGCCATTCCTGATCCTGTACGTGAGATAGATAAGCCATTTTTACTTCCAGTTGAGGATGTTTTTTCGATTGAGGGAAGAGGTACAGTAGCTACAGGTAAAATTGATAGAGGTAGAGTTAAAGTAGGTGATGAGGTTGAGCAAATAGGATTAATGGATAAGGTTGTAAAGGTTACTGTAACTGGAGTCGAGATGTTCAATAAATCTATGGATGAAGGTCAAGCGGGTGATAATGTAGGAATACTTTTAAGAGGTCTCAAAAGAGAAGAAATTCAAAGAGGTCAGGTGCTTGCTTCTAAAGGATCTATCCATCCACATACGGAGTTTGAAGCTGAAGTTTATGTTCTTTCTAAAGAAGAGGGAGGTAGGCATACAGCTTTTGTTTCTGGTTATAAACCTCAATTTTATATCAGAACAGCTGATGTAACTGGTGAAGTAACACTACTTGAAGGGACTGAAATGGTAATGCCAGGAGACAATGCTATATTTATTGTAAAACTAATCACAAAAATTGCAGTTGAAGAAAAGATGAAATTTGCTATAAGAGAGGGAGGAAGAACAGTAGGAGCAGGAATAGTAACTAAGATAATTAAATAAAGTAACTATATGAAAGAGGCTTGTAATAAAGCCTCTTCATTTTTATACTAAACATGCAAAAAATTAGAATTAAAATTAAGGGATATGATAGTAGGGTTGTAGATAATGCTACCGAACAAATTATCGATACCGCAATTAGATCCGGAGCAAAAGTTTCTGGGCCTATACCATTACCTACGTCTAGGAAAATGTTTGTCACTCTCACCTCACCCCACGTTGATGCAAAGTCTAAAGAGCATTTTGAACTAAATACGCATAAGAGATTAATTGATATATTAGAACCTACCAGTAAAACAATTGATGCTTTAACACATCTTCAATTAGCTGCTGGAGTTTGGATAGAAATAAAATAATTATTCACTATGTCAACATTAATAGGACTAAAATTGAATATGTCGCAGTTATTCCAACAAGATGGAACGGTTATCCCTATGACGTATATTGATGTTAAAGGAGTGAAAATTATTGGGACAAGAACAGAGGAGAAGGATGGATACAATGCAGCGATATTAGGTTTTGGAATAAAAAAGAATCCGATAAAGCCTGAGACTGAAAAATATAAATCAATTGGTTACGTTCCCCAATATTCAATAGAAACTAGACTAGAAAAATTAGAAGGCATTGTAATAGGCGAGGAAATTAAGCCATCAGTGCTGGAATTAAATTCAAAGATAAGTGTTACTGGATTTACGAAAGGTAAAGGTTTTCAGGGTGTTGTAAAGAGATGGGGATTTGCTGGCGGGCCGAGGACACATGGTCAATCTGATAGAGAGAGACACGGAGGTTCATTAGGGATGAGAACAACTCCCGGAAGAGTCTTTAAGGGTAAGAAAATGCCTGGAAGAATGGGATTTGACAAAAAAACTGTTAAAGGATTAAAAGTTGTTTTTATTGATGATGAAAAAGGAATAATCGGATTAAAAGGTGCTGTTCCAGGGAATAAGGGCTCTTTAGTAATTTTAAGATCAAGAATCATCAAATGAATATAAAATATTTTGATAAAACAGGGAAAGAAGTAGTTAAAGGATTTAGCGTAAATAAGAGTGTATTTGGCGCTAGAGTTAATAAAGCATTATTAGAACAGTATGTGTTTTCGTATAACTCAAATAAAAGGCAGGCTAATGCACAAACAAGAGATAGGGGTGAAGTATCAGGTGGTGGTAAAAAACCCTGGAAACAAAAAGGAACAGGAAGGGCAAGAGCAGGTTCATCAAGATCACCTATATGGCGAGGCGGTGGTGTAACATTTGGACCATCAAATAATAGAAATTATAAAAAAGGATTAACAAAGAAGATGACAAAAGAGGCATTTAGGTCAGCATTCTCGTTAGCAGCAAAAAACAGCTCGGTTATTGCTTTACAGGATATCGAATTAGATAAACCAAACGCTAAAGAAATAATGAAACTACTAAAAAGTTTAAATTTATCAAATAAAACAATAATTGTAAGTGCAAAAACTAATAATAATATGGTTATGTCTATAAGGAATATAGAGACTTTGAGCTCAAAGAATATCAATGAACTCAACCCTTATGATATTTTAAATGCTAAGACGATATGTATTTTGGAAGAAGCATTTGAATATATTAACAATAAATGGCAAACAAAACCTATTAGAATAAGAACTAAAAAAATTATAAAAAAAAAGTTAAAAACGAAATAAAACAATGAATAGTTATATTTTAAAACCAATAATTACTGAAAAATCAATTAGTGAAGCTAATACCAAGAACAAATATACTTTCTTAGTAACTAAAAATGCTAATAAGATTCTTGTTAAAAAGGAAGCTACAACTAAATTTGAGGTTAAGGTTTTAGCAGTAAATATTGCAAACATATTAGGTAAAAATGTTAAATTTGGTAAGAAAAGAATAACAGGAAATAGAAGTGGATATAAAAAAGCAGTATTAACATTACAAAAGGGATCCAAAATTCCGTTATTTGAATTAAAGTAAAATATAATGTCACTTAAAGCACTAAAACCTACAACGCCAACCAGGAGACATACAATTGTGTTGGTTAATAAGGATGTTAAAAAAAATAGACCAAATAAATCCTTAACTACAACGTTAAAATATTTTGCAGGTAGGAATCAATCAGGCAAAATAACTGTAAGGCATAAGGGTGGAAGAGTAAAAAGGAATTTTAGAGTTATTGATTTTAAGAGAGATAAAAGAGACATTCCAGCAATTGTTGAGCAAATAGAATATGATCCAAATAGAAGTGCTTTTATAGCCTTATTATTATATAAGGATGGTGAACGTAGATATATTATAGCGCCTGAGACTTTAAGCAAAGGGGATGAAATAATAGCAGGTGAGAATGTTCCTGTAAAAATTGGTAATGCCCTTCCATTAAAAAAAATACCAAATGCTATGTATGTACATAACATCGAATTACATAAAGGGATGGGTGCTGTAATGGGGCGATCAGCTGGAACGATGATACAAATTCAAGGAGGAAGTAAGGGTTATATACAACTTAAAATGCCTAGTGGTGAAATAAGGCTGATAAAAGAGGATTGTTATGCTACTATTGGAATTGTAAGCAATTCTGAGCATTCTAATACGAAAATTGGAAAAGCTGGCAGAAAAAGACACATGGGTATTAAACCAACAGTTAGAGGTGTTGCTATGAGTGGAGGAAAGCATCCTCATGGAGATGGTCAGGGTAAGTCTGGAAGACATGGGCCTGGTGGTCCCGCAAAGGATAGATGGGGGAATAGAATTGGAAAAAGAACAAGAGTTAATAAGGTTTCTACTAAGTTTATTGTAAAAAGGCGTACAGTAAGAAGTGGTAGAAAATTTAAATCAACAAAATCGATTGTATAATTATTAAATTAATTTTATGTCAAGATCGGCAAAAAAGGGACCATATGTAGATGAGAAGCTTCTATTAAAGGTTAATAAACAAAGAGAAAAAGGTGAGAATAAAATAATTAAGACTTGGGCAAGAAGATCGTCTATATCACCAGAAATGGTTGGATTTAATTTTGATATATATAACGGAAAAGAATTTATTAGATTATTTGTTACAGAATCTATGGTAGGACATAAGCTTGGTGAATTTTCACCCACAAGAAGATTTACTGGACACAGTAAAAAGGGTAAGATTGCAAAATCAAGTGGTACTGTAGGTAGAGTATTAAAAGAATAATTATTTATAATGATAAAAATTGTAATTGCTAAAAATAAATATGTTGATAAAACAGCTAGAAAAGTTAGACTGGTGGCTGATTTGATTAGAGGGAAAAATGTAAATGAGGCTATGAGTATTCTATTATTCACACAGAAGAAGGCTGCCGCTGAACCAATTATAAAGACGTTAAAATCGGCAATTGGAAATGCAACAAATAATTCAGGTATGGATAAAAATGATCTTATTGTAAAAACTATTCTAGTCGATGATGCACCAGTATTCAAAAGAGGTAGGGCGATTTCTAGAGGTAGATATCATCAAATATTAAAGAGAAATTGTCATATAACTATCGGTTTAACAAATAATAAAGAAATTGAAACCAACAAGCCATTAGAAGGGAAAAAAATAAAAGTAAAAACAAAAGTAAAAAAAGTAGAAGAAAAGAAAAAAGCTACAAAAAAGGTAATAACTAAAACTATTAAGAATAAATTATTAAAATAATATGGGACATAAAGTAAATCCAATAGCATATAGAATAGGTGTAAATAAAGGATGGAACTCAGTATGGTTCGCACCAAAGGAGGAGTTTGCAAAATATCTCCATGAAGATATTAAAATCAGAGACTATGTAAGAGGTCAATTAACTAATGCGGGTGTAGATAAGGTAATAATTAAGAGATCTATGAATAAGATTGTAATAGAGGTAAAGGTTGCTAGACCAGGAGTTGTTATTGGAAGAGGTGGTGAGGGAATAGAGAAGTTAAAATTAAGTTTAAAAAAAATGCTAAAAGGAGATGTAGAGTTAAAAATATTTGAGTTAAAAAAACCAGAAACAGTTGCTAGATTAATCGCAGAAAATATAAAAGCACAAGTTGAGCGAAGAGTTGTCCCTAAATATGCAATGCTTAGAGAAATTGAAAATGCAAGAAATTCTATGGCTATACAAGGTGTTAGAATTTGGGTAAGTGGAAGAATAAAAGGAACCGAAATAGCCAGAACCGAAAAGTTTCAATGGGGTAGTATACCCTTACAAACCCTAAGAGCTGATATTGACTACGCTTACATAACTGCGGATGTTCCAAATGCCGGTAAGCACGGGATAAAGGTATGGATATATTTAGGAGAAAAAATTACCTATACAGAAAATAATTAAAAAATATAATGTTACAGCCTAAAAGAACAAAATTTAGAAAAGAAATGAGAGGTAAGATGCGTGGGATAGAAACACGAGGTGTTGTTTTAACAATGGGCGAATTCGGTTTAAAAGCGATTACACGAGCATGGGTTCAATCAAGTCAATTAGAATCGGCAAGAAAAACAATAGTTAAAGAGATGAAAAGAAAAGGGAAATTGTGGATTAGGGTTTTCCCACAACATTCATATACAAAAAGACCACCTGAGGTTCGAATGGGTAAGGGTAAAGGTGATGTCGCTGGTTATGTAGCAGTTGTTAAACCCGGAAGAGTTGTTTTTGAGCTTAGTGGTGTAACTGAAGATGTTGCAAGAGAGGCTTTAAGAAAAGCCGCACAAAAGTTACCAATATTAACAAAATTTATTTCTAAGGAGACATCTATATAAGATGAAAGCAATTAACTATAGAAAAAAAACTGCAAAAGAGTTAAGGACTGATTTGGACTCAAAACAAGGAGAATTAGCTACGATCAGATTTGACGTCAAAACTGGAAAAGACAAAAATTCGGCAGGTATTATAAAAATTAAAAAGGACATAGCGAGAATTAAAACTGTAATAAATGAGAATAGCTATATGAAAGATATGGCAAAATCTGATAAAATAGACAATACTAAAAAAGATTTAAAATTATAATGATAGATAAAACAATAAAAAAAATACAAGCAAGAAAAAAGTTGATGGGGAAAATAATTTCAGTACTTAACGAAAAAACGTTAAAAGTTCGTGTCGAGAGGAAAATGACCCACCCACTTTATAAGAAAATTATTAAATCACATAAAAAATATTTAGTAGAGAATGATATACCAGGGCTTAAAGTAGGTAACAATGTTCTTATTGAAGAATGTAGTCCAAAAAGCAGAAGTAAAAACTTTAAAATATTAAAGAAGGTTTAAAACAAGAATATGTTACAATCACTATCGAGATTAAAAGTTGCTGATAATAGTGGTGCCAAAGAAATTATGGTAATTCAGGTATTAGGCGATAAAAAAGGGAGCAGTTATAGGAGATATGCAAGAATAGGTGATATTGTTAGTGCTTCTGTAAAAGACGCATTACCTAATGTCGCAATTAAAAAAGGAGAAGTCCTCCATGCGGTTGTAATTCGAACAAAGAGTCCAATTAGAAGACTAGATGGATCTTATTTGCGATTTGATGATAATGCTGCTGTAATTATTGATAAAGCAAAAAAAGAACCAAGAGCAACACGTATTTTTGGACCTGTTGCAAGGGAATTAAAAGAAAAGGGTTTCTCGAAAATAATAAGTTTAGCTACGGAAGTTTTATAAAATGAAATTAAAAAAAGGCGATAAGGTTAAAGTTTTAAGTGGAAAAGACAGAGGTAAAATTGGCATCATAGGTGCTATTTTTAAGAAATCAAGTAAAGTTATTATTGAAGGAATTAATATTGTAACTATATTTGAGAAAAAGAAGGACAATGTCAAGAAAGGTGGTATGCGAAAAGTAGAGGCACCTATATATATAAGCAAAATACAGCTTGTTGATGAAACGAACAAACCTATTAAAATTGGATTTATTATTAAGGATGGGAAGAAACTAAGAATTAATAAAAAAAATAAAAAAACACTAATTTAAAATAAATTGATGAATACAATACCAAGATTAAAAGATAAATATAACAAGACAATCAGGCCTGATATTAGAGATGAACTTAAAATAAAAAACATTATGGCCATACCAAACATAACTAAGATTGTAATAAATTCTGGTCTTGGAGAAGCTAAAATGGATAAGACCATTGTTGATGATATGATAAGAGATGTGGCGATGATTGCAGGACAAAGACCTGTTACTACATATACTAAGAAAGCCATTTCAAATTTTAAGATAAGAGAAAATATGCCTATTGGTGTAAAAGTAACCTTACGAGGAGATATGATGTGGAATTTCCTTGATAGATTAATTTCAATTGTTTTACCTCGTATAAAGGACTTTAGAGGAATACCATATAAAGCATTTGATGGTTTAGGTAATTATGCTTTAGGAATAAGGGAACACACTGTTTTTCCTGAAGTTGATACGACAAAAGTGAGCAAATTAAGGGGATTACAGGTTATAATTTGTACAAATACTAATAATGATGATTCAGCATTTCTTTTATTACAAAAATTAGGTATGCCGTTTCAGAAGAAAAAGTAGTTTTATTAATATAAATATATGTCAACAACAGCGCAAGAATCAAAGGCAAAAAAACAATTAACATCTGTTAAGTTTTCTGTAAGGCAGAGGAATAGGTGCAGAATATGTGGACGAGCACGATCATATAGCAGATATTTTGCTATGTGTAGGATATGTCTAAGAGATAGAGCGCATTATGGAGATATCCCTGGTCTTAAAAAGGCATCTTGGTAATTTTAATTTAATATATTGATTGATGACAAACGATAATTTAGCTGACTTTCTAACAAGGATAAGGAACGCATCAACTAGAAAATCTCTAGAAGTTGTAGTTCCAAAATCAAGGATGATAAGTGCAGTAAGTGATATTTTAAAAGCAGAGAATTATATTGAGGATTTTAGTGAGATTGATGGCAACATTGTTGTTACATTAAAATATATAAATAAGGAACCAGCTATAATGCATTTAGAGAAAGTGTCAAAACCAGGTTTAAGAATTTATATAGGATATTCAAATATAAGAAAAATTCTTAATGGTTTAGGGATTAGTATATTATCGACATCTAAGGGTGTAATGACAGGTAAAAAGGCACGTCTAGAAAAAGTTGGTGGAGAATTTTTATGTAAAATTTGGTAATTAAGTATAAATTATGTCAAAAATCGGAAATAAAATAATAGAAGTACCCAGTGGTGTTACCTTTAAGTCAGAAAAAGGCGGTGATTATGATGGCCTTATTGTTTATGTAAATGGACCAAAGGGACAATTAAATATATCTATGAGGAAAGGAATAAATATTAAGCATGAAGGGAGTATTGTTACTTTAGACAGAATTGATGATTTAAAGCAGACGAAAGCATATCATGGATTATACAGAAGTATTATTGTTAATATGATAGAGGGTGTAGTAAACGGATTCGAAAAAAAGCTTGAAATTGTTGGTGTTGGATATAGAGGTATGCAAAAAGGTTCAGATATTGAATTATCATTAGGTTTTAGCCACAAGGTAAATTATAAACCAAGAGATGGTGTAGAAATTAAGATGATTGATGAAAACAATATATTGATAACTGGCGCTGACAAGCAAAAAGTAGGTCAAGTAGCTGCAGAAATTAGGCAATTACGTAAACCAGAGCCCTACAAAGGTAAAGGTATTAGATATTTAGGAGAACAAGTTAGAAGGAAAGCCGGAAAGGCTGCATCTAAATAAGATATAACATTTTTATACAATGAATAAAAAATTAGACAATAGAGCGAGTAGAAAAAGAAGAGTTAAAAGAGCTATTTCCGGAAGGACAGAGAAGCCTAGAATGACTGTGTATAGATCAAATTCACATATATACTGTCAGATTATTGATGATAAAAACCAAAAAACTTTAGTAGAATCATCCGACTTAAAGTTAAAGGTTAAGGGGCCAAAGATTAAATTAGCTACAGAAGTGGGAAGGAATATTGCAGTTAAAGCGATTAAACATAAAATTACGAAAGTAGTATTTGATAGGAATGGAAATAAGTATCATGGTAGAGTAAAAGCTTTAGCAGATGGCGCTAGAGAAGGTGGGCTAATATTTTAAATATGACTATTTTAAATGGAAAACAAAATTAACGAAAAACCTAATAAAACTATTGCAAAACAAAGCCCTCAGACTCAAATACGAAAGAATGATAGACGTGTACAATTTAAAAAGCCTATGAATAGAGATAGGCAGTCAGAATTTGATAAGAAGATTATATCAATAAGAAGAGTGGCTAAGACTTATTCTGGTGGTAAGAGAATGAGACTTAGTGTTTTCCTTGTAGTTGGAGATAGAAAAGGTCGTGTTGGAGTAGGTATAGGAAAAGGCTCAGATGTTGTAAGTGCAGAAGAAAAGGCGGTTAACCAAGCAAAACGAAATATGGTTCTTATTAAATTAAAAGGAAATACTATTGCACACGAGATTTTATACAAAAAAGGTGCGGCTAAAGTATTTATGAAACCAGCGGCCCCAGGAACAGGTGTAATTGCTTCAGGACCATTACGGGCAGTATTTGAAGCAGCTGGTATAAAGGACATTCTTTCTAAAGTAATTGGTTGTTCAAATAAAATAGCAAACGCCTATGCAGCTTTTGAGGCTTTAAAAAGTTTAAAAAATTAATTATTCATTAAGTTATGTTAAATAGTTTAGAGAAGGTTATAAACAGAAAATCCAAAAGGGTGGGAAGAGGTATTGGATCGGGTAAAGGTGGTCATACAATTGGAAAAGGGACGAAAGGTCACAAAACAAGATCTGGTTATAAAGAACCAAGGCCTGGATTTGAGGGTGGACAAATGCCTTTATCGAGAAGAGTTCCCAAGTTAAAAGGATTTTCTAGAGGATACCTTAAAATAAAAGTAGGTATTGTAAATATAACAACAAGAGATTTGAATAGAATTAACACTAGTGAAATTGTAAATATTAGTGATTTAATTAAACTTAAGATTGTTAATAAAAAGGCTAAGCAAGTAAAGATAGTTGTTAGAGGAAAGTTAGAAAAGAAGGTTAATATAACAGGTATGTTAATATCGAGTAAGGCAAAAGAAATGATAGAAAAACTTGGTGGAACTGTTAAATAAGATGATAAATATTAAGACAAGTATAAAAAAGGCTTTTTCAGTCCCATATAAGATAGTATCAAGATCAAAAACTAAGTTTTCTAGAGCTATTAATAATAGCAACGATGGACTTACTTTATCTGGAATATTAAAAAATAAGGAACTTAGGAAAAAGATTCTATTTACTATAGGTATAATTGCTATATATAGAATTTTAGCAGCAGTACCACTTCCCGGGATAGATGTTGAGATATTTACTAGTGTATTTGGGAACAATCCTCTAAGTAATGTTTTTACGGTTATAACTGGAGGTAGATTAGATAATCCTTCTGTTGTTGCAATTGGTTTAGGAGCCTATATCAATGCATCTGTAGCGATGCAATTGCTTCAAACAGTAATTCCTAAATTGGAAGAACTATCAAAGGAAGGCGAAAGAGGCAGAAAGGTGATAAATCAATATACTAGGCTTCTTGCAATACCTCTTAATGTAATTCAGGCAATTGTAATATATAGTGTATTAAAAACCTCGGTTTTAAATTACCCTCAATTAAGTGGTCTTATGGCAAATGTTGATAGCCTAGATATTGTCACTATGGTTGTGGCACTTACCGCAGGTAGTATGGTATTAATGTGGTTATCCGAACTTATAACTGAATATGGTATTGGTAATGGGACATCAATTATTATTGCAATTGGTATTTTATCAATAATGCCATCATTAGTTGCAGCAGACTTCTCCTTCATTACAAGCGATTTCAAACTTTTATTTGAGAACGGTAACTTTAATGTCTTAACAAATGAGAAATTTATCCTTTTATATGCGGTTATAATTGGTGTAGTTCTTCTCGTATGGGGGATTGTTTATATAACTGAAGCAACAAGGAAAATTGTAATTCAATATGCGAATAGAGTACGAAGTATTCAGGCCGGAAACAGTAGCTTTTTGCCTCTAAAAATAAATCAGGCTGGAGTAATGCCAGTCATATTTGCATCAGCACTACTAACATTTCCACAGATGATTTCTTCCCTAATGATAACAAGTGCTGATAAGACCGGTATAATTTATAAAATAGGTGAATTAATTAGTAATTCATTTCTTAATTATGGACAAAGTAAGGGATCTCTGGATATCTTATACTATGAAATGTTGTATTTCACGCTTATCATTATTTTTTCATTCTTTTATACGTTTGTTACTTTTAAGCCATCTGAGACAGCCGAAAATCTTAAGAAAAGTGCTGGATTTATACCTGGAATACGTCCTGGTAAGGAAACTGAAAACCACATTGTATATATCATGATTAGGTTAACACTAGTGGGGAGCGTATTTCTTGCTGTAGTAGCCATTATACCAAGTATAGTTAGGTTAATACCACAGGGGGCTCAATTAAATATTATGAGAGGAATTGGTGGAACGAGTATATTAATTGTTGTAGGGGTGATAATAGATACAATTAGGCAAATGAAATCTATTTCAGTTTCTAAAAGCTATGATAAATTTAGATAGGATTTTATATATAATTATGTGTGTTTTTGTTGTATGATAACTATGCATTTGTTATAATGACGAAAGTAATTTCAGGTATGTTCTGGATTTTTTTTGTTATTGTCTAACTAAATGACTGAGGAAAACAAAATATTTAAGGTAAAGGGAAAGGTAATTAAAACCTTACCTGGTACTAAGTTTAAGGTCGGAATTAGTTTAATGGGGACAAATCATGAGGTGCTAGCATATATTTCTGGCAAGATGAGAATGCATTATATAAAACTGCAGGTGGGCGATGAAGTAGAGATGGAGATTTCGGCATATGATTTAAATAAAGGAAGAATAATTTATAGATATTAAATATGAAAGTAAAAGCATCAGTAAAAAAACGATGTGAACATTGCTACCTTGTTACAAGGAGAAATAGCAGAGGTCAAAAAGTTATTTATGTTTATTGTAAACGTAATCCTCGTCACAAACAAAGGCAAGGTTAATTATTAATTATTTAAATTTAAACGATTATGGCTAGGATATCAGGTGTAGAGTTACCTCAACAAAAAAGAATTGAAATTGCACTAACCTATATTTATGGTATTGGCCCAACATATTCAAAGAGAATATTAAAAGCTACCAATATTAATGTAAGCACTAGAACAAATAAACTATCTGAGGGAGAAATACAAAGATTATCAAACGAGGTTAAAAACTATATGGTCGAGGGAGATTTAAAGCAAAAAATATTCAGAGATATAAAGAGATTAAAGGACATCAAAAGCTATAGGGGCACAAGACACAAGTTAGGATTACCTGTTAGAGGTCAGAGGACAAGAACCAATGCTATAACCAGAAAAGGTAAAAACATAGCCGTAGGTGGTCTAAAACGAAAGCTTGAGAAGACTTAAAATTACTTTATTAATATATATTTGTGGCAAATAAAAAGAAAGAAATAAATACAAAAGTAGCTCCTACAGAGAAAAAGAAAAAGAAGGCGCAGGTTCAAAAAGCGAAAGTCTTCATAAAGTCATCATACAATAACACTATTGTTTCGATAACAGACTACGATGGGAATGTTTTAGCATGGGGTAGTCCTGGAAATGTAGGATTTAAGGGGTCGAAAAAAAGTACAGCATATGCGGCTACTAAAGCAGCAGAAGAGGCTGTTTTAAAAGCTCAAAAGAATGGAGTTAGAGAGGCAATTGTAATAATTAAAGGTGCAGGTATGGGTAGGCAAGCAGCTGTAAAAGGTCTAAGACAAGCAGGTTTGAAAATAACTTCTTTATCAGATTTTACTCCTGTCCCTCATGGTGGAGTAACACCTAGAAAGAAACCAAGAGCGTAATATATTATTTGTAATTTGTTTATAAATTTAATGGCTAGATATACAGGACCAAAATGGAAAATATCTCGAAGAGAAAATTTTAGTGTGTTTGGTGATGATCAATGGAAGAAAAGACCAACATTACCTGGACAACATGGGACAAGTAGAGGAAGAACATCTAATTATGGAATACAATTTAGAGAAAAACAGAAAGTGAAAAGAATGTATGGAATGCTAGAAAAACAGTTTAGTAATCTATATAAAACTGCCTCAAAAGCAACTGGAGATACAGGAATTAAAATGTTGCAATTATTAGAAACAAGATTGGATAATGTCGTTTACAAATTAAATTTGGCTAAAACGATGAATCAAGCTAGGCAATTTGTATCTCATGGACATATTTTTGTAAATTCTAAAAGAGTTAATTTACCCTCTTATCATATAACAGTAGGAGATGAAATATCTTATGAACCAAGTTTTGAGAAATCAGATATTATTAAAATTATTAAAGAAGAAACAAAATCAAGAACAGTTCCTAAATGGATTGAAAATAGTAAAGTTGTGATGGTCCCGACAAGAGATATGATAGACAGCTCAATTCAGGAATCATTAATAGTAGAATACTATTCGAGATAATACATAATTTTTTAATTTCTGGCATTATGATTGGTTTAGAACAATTTAAAGTAACTAGAATAGAAGAGCGTGATGATTACGGAGTTTTTGTAATAGGTCCCCTACCAAAAGGATATGGATACACAATATCAAATTCTCTTAGAAGAATTCTACTATCATCTATAAAAGGAGCTGCTGTAACTTCGGTAAAGATAGATGGTGTAAAGCACGAATATACATCACTAAATGGTTTACAGGAAGATGTAATAACATTAATACTAAGATTAAAAGAGTTATCAGTAATATTACACGACGATGAAAAGGCAACGATTCACCTATCAATTAAAGGTAAAAAAAATTCGACATTGTCAATAACAGCCAAGGATTTTGTACTGCCAAGTAATGTTGAGGTAATAAATAAAGAACTTGAAATTGTAACATTAACAAACGATATTAACATTAACATGGAAATATACGTTGAATCTGGTACTGGTTATTCATATCCCGATGAATCAAAAAGAGAAGAACTTGGAATAATCCCATTGGATTCAATATTTAGTCCAGTTAAAAGAGTAAAAGTTGAAATCGGTAAATCTAGAGTAGGACAGGATACAGATTTAGATCTTATTAAATTAGAAATTTACACAAATGGCACCAAAACACCAACTGAAGCGCTATTAAACTCTGCTGAGATATATGACCATATTGCGAATAGACTCGTAGATCTATTAGGTGGTGATTCTGCAAAATTAGATGCTGAAATGGTACAAACCGTCAGTGAGGTTAACCAAGAAGAAATTAAGGTTCTAATAAGTGAACTTGGTCTAACAACGAGATTAAATAATGCGCTTTTAAATACTGGAATCACTAACCTTTCCGACTTAAGCAAATATTCTAAGGATGAAGTGATAAATTTTAGAGGAATGGGTAAAAAATCGTTAACAGAGCTTATTGAGGTAATGGAGAAATATAATATTAAATTTGAATAATTGATTTATGAATAGTAAAACAAATCTTAATAAAATTGGTGCAAAGAAATCACATAGGAAGGCTCTAATATCAAATATTCTAAGCGACTTAATAATTTATGAGCACTTAAAAACCACTAAGGCAAAAGCTAAAGCTGTTAAATCCTCATTTGATAATGTAATTAAGGTAAGTAAGACCAAATTATCCAGGATTGAGTTAGAAAGGAAGCTAACACCAATCGTTATAAATAAAATCGCTGTTGCAAAATTAATAGATGTGTTTTCAAAAAGATTTGAAAATGATTCTCAAGGACTTGTTAAAACATTTAATATGGGTAGAAGAAAAGGGGATGGTGCTGAAGAAATTAGAATGATTGTTAGAGGGTATGAATACAAAGAAATCGGTAAAAAAACTAGTATTAAGGACGTAAAAGATAATAAGGATATTAGAGTTGAAAATAAGAAAAAAAACCAATTCAATATTGAAAATAAAAAGGAAACTAGTCAGGTAGCTGGGAAAACCAGTCCGGCTAATGTAAAAACAAGATCAGGAATTTAAATTAAATAATAACTATGGCACAAAATATAACAAGATCAATTAAAAAAGACGAAATTACACAAAAATGGGTTTTAGTTGATGCTGCTGAGGTAAGAATAGGTAAACTAGCAACAAAAATTGCTAGATTATTAATGGGGAAATTAAATATAAACGATGTAGATTATCTTATTACTGGGGATAAGGTTATTGTAATTAATGCTTTAAAGTTATCGTATCATAAAAGTAAGTTGATAAGTAAACTATATCCAAGACATTCTGGTTTTCCAGGCGGTTTTAAGCAATTAAAATTTAAGGACTTAATAATTTCAAATCCTGAATATATTATTAAAAAATCTGTATGGGGTATGTTACCCAAAAATAAAAAAGGAAGAAGGATACTATCCAATTTATATATTTTTAATGGGCCAGATCATAAGTTTGTAGCTCAAAACCCAATTAAAGTTTAAAAATTTTAAAATGAAAGAAAAAAATACAAATTCTAAATACATTTTTGCATTGGGAAGAAGAAAGGAAGGAAGGGCATCAATAATGCTTTTTGAGGGTCAGGGTGAAAATTTAGTAAATGGAAAGAATCTAAATGAGTACTTTCCCTTAAAGGTTGATCAAGTAATTGCTCTAAGACCTCTAAAACTACTTGAACTTGATAAATCGGTATATTTTACAGCTAAAGTTGTTGGAGGTGGTAAAAAGGGCATTAGGGACGCAATTAGCCTAGGTATATCACGCGCATTAATCAAGAAAGATGTGGAATATAAAAAAGTACTAAGGAAAGAAGGTTTACTAACTAGGGATGACAGAATAGTTGAAAGAAAACATACTGGTTTTGTAAAAGCTAGAAAGAGACCGCAATACTCTAAAAGATAAAATATGGGGCCTAGGGCCCCTTTTCTTACTCAAAATATTATATACTGATACAAATTGAGTAATGTTTTTCATGCTTAAAAATGCCCTAAAATTACTAATACTTTTAGTTGTTCTCTTTGCATTGGCCCTATGGTCGCCATGGTATAAATGGCAAATCAATATATACAACTTGTTAGGTATCGAAAATAACGAAAAATACTCTAGTTTAAAAATAACATCTCTTAGTGGTGAAATTGAAATATATATTGACGACGAATATCAAGGATCTGTAACTGATAATGAAGATTATGTTGATATTGCGTCTATTAAATCAGGTGAACATCACATAGCTCTAAAAAGAAAAAGTCAAACAGAATATTTTGTTTATGAAAAGACAATTATTTTTGAGCAAGGGGCAGAGGTTGTAATAGCCTTTGATTTAGGTCCAAATGAGACATTTTCTGAAGGACATACATTTTATACTAAGAGAAATTATATAAATATTGGGAAACCGAGGTTATTTGTATATTCAGCACCTGATATGACAAAGGTTTTTATTGATGATATATTGGTTGGTGAAACACCATTGCTGAATGTTGATCTTGATTTATCTCAACAAAGGAAAGTTAGGTTTCAACACGATGGTTATGAGGATTTGGAATTTACCATATTGCCTGATAGCATTGAATCAAGGAATAAGTTACTTGATTTTGATTTAATAATTGAAGCAAAATTATTTTTAAAACCTGTAAAAGTTGTAAATCTATAATATTAAATTGAATAATAAAGTTAAATTATACAATTCTGCTAGATATCCAACATCACTGATTATAAGAGGAGCAGATGAGTTGGGTATTGAAATCGCAAAATCACTTCTTGAACAAGGAGGATATGTAATTATAGTAGATAACAATGATGAGCATACCGAACAAGCAATAAAATCACTAAGTAGCTATAAACTATTAACTGTACTTGACTACACTTCAATTGAAATTCTAGAAACAGACTTGAGGAGATTAGATTACGTATTCTATTTTCAGAACAAGGCATCAAATCTAAACGAAAAAATATCTAGTCAAGAATTCCTTCAGCATTCAAATTATTTAGATTCTATTTTAGATTTAGCAACTAAATTTGAAGCAAGATTCCTACTAACTACATCTATAAAGGCCCACCAACTAAATGTATCCTCAAAACAATTAGACTCAAATTATACACTTGATAATGACGATAAACATACTACATATACTGAAATTGAGGTTCAGCGCTATTCTGAAAGCTTGGTCCGTGAATATCAGGAAAAGGTAAAGCTTGATGCACGCATAATAAGACTAGGAATATTACTTGGGAGGGCATTTAACCCAGAAGACAAATCAGTACTTTATGAACTAATTTCAAATGCAATAAAAGGTCAGGATTTAGTTATTCCGGGTGATGGCTTAGATTATGATTACTATATACATTATTTAGATGCTGCATATGGACTGATTAAAGCTCAATTTACCACAAATACTGATACAAAAATTTACACATTATCCAATGAAGAACAAATAAGTTTATTATCTATCGCATATAAACTTGTGGAAATTGTCCCAACTGCTAAGGAAATTAGATTTGATAATGAAGATAATGAATTACCTCCATTAAAGCTTTATAAACCAGCTCCTAATTTATCTGAAATTGGTTGGAAACCAAGAATAAGTTTTGACAGGGCACTTGCTCAAACAATCGAAGAAATTATGGAGTTATATAATTCAGAAAAAATGGAAAGGTTTATAATCGAAAAGAATAAAGGAATAGTGTTACCTGATAATGATCTATCTGATGACGCTTTAGCAAGAGTTGTAAATGAAAGAAAGGTCCAAGATAAGGCCCGTACAGGAAGCATAATAATGGCTAATAAGACTAAGAAAGATAATATTATAAAAATTCGCAATAAAGGTATTTTTAAAAGAGTAGACAATCTCTTTAATAATATACTTTTCACTATAAAACATAGAATGGGTATGTTTAAGAATATGACAGTTATGGATTTTTTTGCATGGTCTCTAATTATCATTGCGTTTATTATTATTTATTTTGTTCTAATATCTCCGTCTGTTGTAATAATTCGAAATATACAGGAACTGAATAGGATAGAAGAAGGTGTAAAGCTAGAGATTCAAAAAACGGATTACAAAAATGCGCGTATTAGCATTACTAATGCTGCACTTCTCACAAACGAAATTCAAGAAAGGCTTTCTGATATTAGGTATATATTTAATATTTTTAATAAGGATGATGATTATAATCTCTATCAAAAAACCTTTGATAACTATAATCAGTATGTTGAGGGAATGAGACTCACACTTGATTCATTAATTCCATTTCAAGAATATTCTGAGAATTTTAAACCAGATTTAACATATAGATATTCGGATAACTCAATTTTAACAGTTGGTAACAGCACTGAAAATGATACATATTTATATCAAATTAAAAATAAATATAATTCTTTTAAAATTGGTTTAGAGAAAATGCTAAAATCGTCAGAGTTCTTAAAAGAAAATCTAGCATTATTACCAGATTACGCAAAAAACCTCATAGTGTTCAATATCAAAGATAATAATACGAATCTGAATAAATTCAGTGAATTTGCTAGTTTTTACGCATATTTCTCATCCATAATGGGATATCAGAATACTAGAAATTATTTATTCATTTTACAAGATAACTCAAGATACTCTAGTGGTGGTGGTGAGATCGCAGGTTATATAGTAATACAAATTAAAAACGGAGCTATAAAGGATATTCGGATAAAAAATGCAAACATTTTTTTAGATGAAAAAATTTCTATCAATAAAGATGCTTTAGATGAAATTAAGCTTGTATCGATTAAACTTCCTGATTTGAATAGTGCAAATTTTAGAGATATTCAATATATCACTAATCAAAGGCTTTTATTAAAGGAAATACAATCCATAGTTTCTACAAAAGAAAATATTAAAATTGATATAACATCCATTGTTAACCTAAAATATTTAGAGGCGTTAATATCACTTTATGGGAGCTTTGAATACAATAGTGAGATATATAATAGAGAGGATTTATTAGCAAAATTATCTTCTGGTACTGAAACGACTGATGCATATAATGTTAGGAATGAAAAAATCATAAACCTTTTTGCCGTTGGTTTAGAAAAGGCTCTTAATTCTTTTAATACTACATTTAACGGCCTATTTTCTCAATCAATAATTACATTGCTTGAAAACGATTTTAGATTTTATTCTAATGATCCATTATTTAGTGCCTTAGACAATAATATAGATATTTTAACAGATTATTCAAATTCAGATTTCATATTTACGGGACTTAACAGTGATCAAAAAATTCAAGCTATTAAGAAATATCCCGTTGAAACTTTTGTGGCGAAAATAACTATATTTGAAGACCTATCAACAACTAAGGAAATCGCAATAAATACTACTGGTGCAAATGAAAGCCTTCAAAATACGTATTTATGTATTCCTCCTAGTTCAAAAAATTTATCTCTTCCTGAAGTGGCAGAGGATATTGTTACAAGAACATATTCCAATGATAAGGTTTGTTATACCTTCTTAAAAAATGATGATTATCAATACTTTATAAATTACGGGACATCGCCAAGTATTAGTATAAGTGCTGATAAAATATATAAATTAATATTATTTACAACGCCTGGGTTAAGCACAAACTATGATATTGAATTTGAATTTTCTCCAAATCTAGGTAAAATTGAGCCTGTAGATGATAACTTTATCATCGAGGATGGTAAATATATATATTCTGGTAGAGGTAATGGTGTGAAGATATTTAATTTCAAAATTATAAAGGGTGAATAATAAAATAGAAATAACAAGAGAGGGATATAATGAGATCAAATCCGAGATAAAAAGAAGGAAATTAATTGAACGTACTAGAATTGCAAATGATATCGAAAGAGCTAGACAACAAGGTGATTTGTCTGAAAATGCCTCATATAAAGGTGCAATGGAGGAAAAGGAATATAATGAAAATGAAATTGTAAACCTTGAAAAAGTTTTGAATGACTCAAAAATAGTTATAAGTAATACCGAGGGTTATTCAAAAGTAAATTTAGGAGCCACAGTAACGATCAGAGATTTAAAAACTAAAGAAATCAGAATCTATAGGATTGTTGGGGAGAATGAGTCAAATATTTTTGAAAATAAATTATCCTTAAATTCTCCTATTGCAAGAGCTATGATTAATAAAAAAATTAATGATGTGATTGAGTATAAAACAAATACTTCTTTAATTAGTTTTGAAATATTAAAAATCAAGTAATGGATAGACACGCAGTACCACAAAATATAATGGAAGTTGAGTTTAAGTTGTTTGGATCCTTAACTGTTAGGCAATTTGCATATTTAGCTGCTGGTTTTTTAATAGCTCTTGTAATTTATTACACAAGTTTGCAGGTTATATTCAAATATCCACTTATATTCATAAGTTGTATCTCGGGACTATTTTTTTCTGTTGGGCAAATAAACGGACAGTCATCAACTGTATGGGTTGGTAACTTTATTGCGGCGATGTTTACCTCACAGGAAAGGGTTTGGAAGAAAACCGCTATTACCCCTGAAATATTTAAAGATGAATTATTAAAAAGTAGAAAAACGTCGGATACCTCTGAGATTGTAGGAAGAAAAAGGGGTCCAACATTTTTAATGCGAGACGCACCGTTACTTTCATTACCTGAAGAAGTGGTTACTGAGCAAGATACTGACATTGAAATGAAATTAAAAAACATCGAATCTCATTTGGATTTCATATATAAAGATTTACCTAACAATTATAAAAGTCAGATTAAACCACCTGATACATCTAAAATAATTACAAATGTGAATAATAAAACCCCTATTATCATAAATATAGATGATCAAAAATCCGAACATGTTGTTACAATAGATAGGCCCAATTTAAGAATTCAGCCTAATATAATTAGTGGGATAGTATTAAATAAAGATATGGTACGATTAAATGATTCTCAAATATTTATTAAAAACAACAGGTTAAATTTAGTAAGAAAAGTAATAACTGATGAAAATGGTAGATTTACACTAACAACTCCGTTATCAGATGGGGAATACTATATTGACATTGAATCTGGTACGTGCAAATTCCCAAGATATAAAGTAATATTAAATGGAATTGAATTACCAGTTTATAAATTTGTTGAATCATAAAAATGAGTATATTATCACCAAAAGTTCCAACAACTCAGGAACATTTAGAAATTGAGGACATACGGGATGATTTAGTTATTACAAAAAGTGGATTAGTTTCATTAGTTCTTGAGGTGAGTTCAATCAACTTCGATTTGTTATCAGAAAGA
>Ga0209668_10000227_pt1 | contig 23790 bp, 25 predicted proteins | sample FrelakmetPLP11PL_FD_187150 | JGI IMG/M metagenome (GOLD analysis project Ga0209668, IMG submission 187150) | Freshwater lake sediment microbial communities from the University of Notre Dame, USA, for methane emissions studies - PLP11 PL (SPAdes)... | ecosystem: Environmental > Aquatic >...
CATTTTTTTGTTGGTTTTTAGACGGTGACCTTTTTTTTTGTTTTTTAAGGCTGACAAAATTTTTCGGCATGTTCTCGACGTCGAAACTCCAAAAACCGCCACCATCACGCCGCACGGTCGATGAGGTAAAGGGTCAAACCCATTCAAATGGATTAGGGCCCCACATAAAAAAAAACGCCAACATTTAATTAAATCCCTTGATAGAAAAAAGAAAACAAAAATGCCAGACCTATACCTCATCTGCATCACAGCTGCGTTTCTAGCGTCTGAGTTTTTACCTTTTGTTCGGGATATCAAAGCCAATGGGTTAGTGCACGCAGTTCAATTGCTCGCCTTGCATGCGGTGCAGGCGTGTTCTCCTGAACCAGCCGTGGTCACACAACCCATCAGGCGAGTCTCAGCACCACCCACCCCTTCTATTCACACTCAATCTGTTGACGTGGTTAGGCATGCGCGGAAACGTCGCAAAGTGCGTCGGTTGCCATCACCGCTCGCGGGGTCTGCTGGACCCAAAGGCAAAATTCGGTCGGCCGATGCCATTTCCAAACGACACCGGGGCAGCTTGCGGCATAAAGCACAAGAGCACGATCTCGAACCGCCTCATTTTTGTTTGGATGTTGAACCAAACGACATGCCTGAACCGCAGTCTATGCTAGGTAACGAACCCATAGCCATCGAGATTACACCCATGGTGCACACAACCATCTGAAAAAAAAACATCATTGCCTTGTATTAAAAAAAAATTAAAAACAAAGATGGCTGGGTTCATTGCTGATTATGCCCTTGGTCAACTGGACGCCGATAAGATTGTTGGCGCTTTGGGTGATAAATTTCACTTTCCGGATCGGCTGAAAAAGGAATTATGCAAACATAGGTTCTGGGTGTACAAGAACGTCATCAAATTAATGGCACCCGTGCTGATAACTTGGTTGTTGGTCCAAGGCGTGGCGGCCGCATCCGGTAATCACACGTCACGATGGGTTGATATGCTCGCTGTTGTTTTGGCGAGCGTCGTGTTTGCTGTATCATGGTACATAGTCATGGAGCGGCGCTGGAAGACACTGTGTCTGAGATAAAAAAAAACTTACTATGGGCGTGAGCTCATTCAAGTCTCATGCACATCATTTTTAATTCGAAAAAAAAGAATCAAATTTTTTTTTTATAGTGCTTAGCAAATTAACTCCCTTTTTTTTGTGTGTTTAGTCAATGTTAGTCACATCCGATCCGTAATTGAGTGCTTCGCAGACGTTTTTCACAGTCGCGTATCGACCCCTCATGGGCGCAGACGTTACGTAAATGTCGACCGAGTCAGTGATCGGAAGGGCGTTCGCCACGAGCGCCTCCGCGCCGCGTTTGGATAGAATATACGCATGCAGGCCAAATGTTTGCGCAGGAACATACATTCCTTTTGGTGCCTTGCGACCCCTCAAACCTTGTTTAGTTTGCTGTCCAATGATGACAATACCCCAAGCCGGATCGAAGGCTTGCGCATCATGCACCAATTTTTTCACCTGTTCGACGTTCATCGGACCGAAATTCGCGTCGTCTTCCAACACCAAAGCATACTCATCATCTCCTTCGACAATTTTTTCCCATACGCTGCGATGTGACAAATAACACCCAATCGTCCCGCGTGACATCCTCAAATATGGCGCCGGTTTGTAGATACGATCTAATTCCATGGCCTTTGGCGACAAGGTCTCGCCATTGACACCGTTGACGATGGTAAATTCCAGCGGACGTAAGCGATCTATAAGATCGCGCATGCGAACCGGGCGGATCGTAATGCCATATATTTTCAGGGCTTCGCTCATGTTTACTTTTTTTTTAATTGATCACACGGTTTTGTGAACAATAAAGTCCAAAAAAACATTTAATCAACTCCCACGAGAAAAAAATACGTCCATTTTTTTTGAAACAAATTTGGACAAAACGCAAGAAAAAAAAATACGGTTCTTTTATTTTTTTTTGCCACCAAAAACCTGTTGTGTGCCGAGAACAAACAAAAAAGTGCATTGTGCTGTGCTGACCTTGTTTTTTTTGGAAACTCGAAAAAACTTTTTTATGCAGGGATGTTGGATAGAGCACGTGCGGCAGCTGCGGCCTGCGACGCGGCCACCGCAGCCTGCGCACGACTGCGGGCTTCAGCGGAGACGTAATTAGACAGAGAATTGGTCAAACTCAGCAACACGGAATCAAAACTGGACACGGTTGCCACGAGCAGGGCGGCCTGATCTTTAAACTGCTTGACTGCTTGCTGTTCGATGTTGTTGAGGTCCGCGGAACCAATGCTGGTCAGCGCATTCACAGATGCGATGGCCGCAGCGATCTCCGCTCGTCTGGCCGGAGACAGAGTGAACTCGGAGATGTCGTCAGTGGCATCAACCGGGCGCTGACCGGTAGCAAAGTACTGCAGGTGGTCCGCAATGCATTTAACTTCGCTGTTGAAATCCCGAAGCGCGATGACAGTGTCACCGAGCGATTTGGGCACGTTAATCACCGCCACAGAGTTGATCGCCACGTGGAACGAACGAACGGCCTGTTTGCACCCTTCTAATGTCAAGAGGAAATCACGGATACCTTCTAAAGCTTTCTTGTCGTCGAGTGTAACGGTCTCCTGAATGGTTTTGCTGATCTCACCCAACAGGGCGGTGATAGCTTCTAAATCAAACTTGTACGAGACAAGGTCTGCGTTCGCAGCAAGGCTCAGCTCGATAGTGCGCGAAGCAGTCTGCAGCTTGTCAAGCATTTCAGTGTACTCGGTGATGTGACCGATGTTGTGGAAGTCCGCGCAACTGTCCTGCAACCCAGCGATCGCGGCCTTAATCTGCAACGCAGCCGCAGCACCCGTATCTCTAGCATCAGACACGACAATCTCCCGGAGAGTGTTTGTCACATCAATAACTACACCATCAAACATCGTGGTTGCAACTCGCGAATCGTCGATGGAGACGACGACCGCGTTCGCGTCGACCATGGATGGGTCGAATTGACGGAGAAGAGCTCCGTCCAAACCCGCGAAATACCGGACGTTATTGATGGTGATACCGTTGGGTACGGCATTCACACCAAAAAGAGCAGAACCGACCGGCGACACCAAGTGGTAGTCACCATCAGGGCCCAGCGCCAAAGCAGGCCAAGAGGCACCGTTTTTAGGACCAAAAGACAACACGGCAGACGACCCATCTGGCTGCTGCACGGCAGCAAGCAAAAAAGATGTGTTCAGAAAAACGTAGTCGGTCTCCGTTACTTTGCGGGCCGGGAAGCCAAATTTTTGCGCCACGGCCAGCGTGTCTCCGACCACGAGATTGAGCGCTTTAAAATACGCTAGCGCTTGTCCGTAAGCGCTGCGCACGAAAACCAAACCCAGACCAGTTCCGAAATTGAAAGACATGTCCTCTTTTTATTTAATTGTGTTCGAAAATAAAAAAATGCCCTCTCGATGCCGCGGAAACATGTCCCACGATCACGAAGAGCGAAGCAAAAGTGAATGCGCCAAAGGTGACTGTGTCAAAGGCGCATGTGAGCCTTTCAGACGATTGGGAACTGTGTCAGATTATGCAGGCTTGCTGGATGCGGTGGTCAAATTTCGGGCGTGGAAAGAAGCGGTGCTCAAGCCGATCGTGGATGATTTAGGAGGCAGCTTGCACACGTTGAAAGCGACCAACCACTTGTTGCACGAACTCGCAGAGCTCATCACAACCAGCGTGTCGACGAGCGACCTTGACGACACTGTTTGCAACATCGAATCTCAACTCCAGATGCTCGGCTGCCACATGGACGTTTTGCGGCATGCGCCTAGCAAACTGTTGAAGTTCAAAGAAAAAACCATGCACCGAATGACGACACTCAAAAACAGGTGCGCGACGACCATGAAGCAAATGCATGAAGTCGTGCGTCCTAGCCGTCCCAGACGCCAAACGCCTCCACCAATCCCGACCCATGTGTACAGACCTCGACGCATTCACCATCACCTTCCAACGAGGCCTCGACACGTTCCATATAATTTCGTGTTTCAGCAACATAGATCCCATGCTACACCTCGCACGAGGTCGCATGACAAAAGACGACTGAAAAAAAAGCACCATAAACATCGCACTAAATCCCACAAAAAACATAAACGCCGTCGGCACCACAAACACAAAGCAAAATGATTTTTTTTATGTGTTCGGACTGAATCTCATTTCCACACATGCCCGGCTCGAGCCGTCGCCGACCACTTTGAATCCGCATTGTCTCCAAAACGTCCGCGCGGCCGGCGTCGAATATAAATATAAACTCGGAGCGTCGATGGTCAGGGCGTTCACTGCAGCGCGACCAAAGCCTCTCCGGCGATATTTCTTAAACACGTGGAAAAAATGCAGATAGTCGCGGTATACGACGTAAAACCCCACATGCACACCTCGAACGTAAATCGACCTTGTGTTGGACCAAGAGCCTTCGAGCACATTGTATTTGCCCAGTTCCTGAATTCGGTCAACCTCTTGTTCGTTCGGCGGACAGCTCGTTAGCATCATTTTTGTTCACCTACAAAAAAAAAGAAAAAAAAAGCGCGTGAGTGTCAAAACAACAAATGTATTTCATGGGTGATTGGGATTTTCTGCACTTCAAGCCATCTCCGATGCCAGAGAAAAAGTATGCTGCAGTCCTGCAAGAGAGGTTCGGAGATCATCGCATTGTTGAGATAGATTTTGGTCGGCCTGGGTATTGGCACTTCAAAGATTCAACCGGCTTGAACTTATATTCAAAATTAGACCACATGGACTTGGATCGTCGTCAGAGATTCAAAGAACGCTTCTCTCATTACATCATTCCTAACATTTACACGGCCGCTTATTTCAGCTTCAATTATTTGTGGTGAGTCTGTTGTCCGCTCTTCAAACATGTCATTTTTTTTAAAAAAAATTTAAAGTATATTTTTTTTTTCTTAGTGACTTTTGTTTTCGTTCGATTTTTTTGAGTGCTGATTTTGTTCGTGGTTTTGTGCGCCAAGGAGAAAAAAAAGTACATGTCCTGGAATGACATCGTTAAAGAGCACAAGATCAAAGGCTTCAACATGTCCCTCATGTCTGCCAAAGTCATCCGGGATATGGCCGTGTGCGAAATCAACACGCCATGCTTGTACGAAAAAGGAGTGCCACGCCCAGGAGGCGTCAACGATCTGCGCTTAGGCACTGTCGAACGCAGGCTCCGCTGCGCGACTTGCAGCAACGACATCATCAACTGCACAGCCCACACCGGCTTCTTCAAGCTGGCCAAGCCTGTGTACCACGTTGCTTATTTGACGCATATCATCAAAATTCTGCGCAGCTTGTGTCCTGTCTGCTACCGCCTCACAGTGCCTTACAACTCAGAGTCTTTGGCTCATTTGCCAATCGACCCCAAAGAGAGGTTCGGGGCCGTGACTACCTATTTAAAAACACGCAAGACTTGTTTGTGGCCTGGCTGCAACTCGACGCTCTTCAAATACACGCTGGCGGGCCTGATCATTCGCAAGTTCGACCAAGAAGGAGTCAGCATCCCTTTTACGCCTTCGGATGCCAACGACATGTTCCGGTTGGTGGACCCGCGCACTTTGGAAATTTTAGGCATCCCGAACCCGCAGGATTTCATCATCAAAACGATGCTCATCCCCCCGCCCATCATTCGACCAACCATCACGTACAGCGAAAGCACGCGCACGCGAGGCCAAGATGACTTGACTGGCAAACTCAACGAAATCATCAAAATGTCAGCCAAGCTCGAGGAACGCACGCAAACAAACCGAAAAAGAAAGCGCGGCGACGAGCGCGCAGCCGCCGACCCGTTCGACATGCTGCAGCTTAGCGTCGCTTGTTACATTGACAACGACGTACGCGGCGCGCGCACGCACACCAAGAAACGCACCGGCCTGCCCGACAAGTGTTTGGTCATGCGCTGGAAAGGCAAGCGCGGCCGTGTGAGAGCTCACATGATGGGCAAGCGCGTGGATTTCTCTTCGCGCACCGTCATATCCCCTGACCCGTGCATGGACATGGACGAGATCGGCATCCCGTACGAGATCGCCAAAAAGCTCACGTTCCGAGAGCGCGTGACGGCCAACAATTTAGAACAGCTGCAAGCCATGGTAAATTTGGGGCCTACTGAATTGAAAGGCGCGGCTGGCGTGCTCAACAAGCAAGGAGTGCGCGTGCAGGCCATCAGTCCCATCAAGCTGCGCGAAGGCTGGGAAGTGGAACGGTACATGCGAGACGGGGACTGGGTCATGTTCAACCGCCAGCCTTCTTTGCGCAAGCAGTCTTTGATGGCTCACAAAGTCAGACTCAAGCCTGGCAAAACGTTCGGACTTAGTTTGGCCTGCACGGGAGCTTACAATGGCGATTTCGACGGCGACGAGATGAACGTGCATCTGCCCCAATCCGAAGAAGCACGCGCTGAGCTGTGCGAGCTCATGCTTGTCGAGCACCAAATCCTCAACGCCCAAAACAACAAGCCCATTTTCGCTATTGTGCAAGACGCACTGGTCGGCTCTTGGATCATGACTGCCGACGACGTGTGGTTGTCGCGCCAAGAAATCCAACAGCTGAGCATGTCCGTGCTGTACCCTTGCAAAGAAATCCCAGAGGCTATTTCATCCGAAGCCGGTGTCGAGCGGTGGAGTGGGAAGCAAGCTTGGTCTTTGGTGTTGCCTGTGATGACGCTCAGATTCTCGGACGTGGACATCGAGAACGGTCAGCTGACGCGCGGGCGTTTGAAAAAAAAGCACCTGGGCGCCATGAGCGGAGGCGTCATCCACACCATCTGCAAACTCTTTGGCAACCGCCGAGCTGTCGAGTTCATGTCCGACTGCCAGCGCATCGTGTACGCTTTCATGGAAAGTGTCGGTTTTAGCATCGGCTTGGACGACTGCCGGCATCGCCGCGCGCCGATCACTGAGTACGTCGCGCATGTGGACCGAGTGCATAATTTGGGCAAGTCGCTTAATCTGCCTCATGACGAAATCGAAGCCAACACGAGCTCGATGCTGAGCAAGGTGCTGGATTTGGCAGGAGGCGTGGCCCAACAGAGCATGGGGCCTAACAACTCGCTGTTCGCCATGTGCGAATCAGGCTCGAAAGGCAACCCGATCAACATTTCGCAGATCGTGAGTTGCGTCGGACAGCAAAGCGTTGCTGGCAGGCGCATCACGGACTTGACCGACCCTACGCTGCGCACCTTGTCCTGTACGGACCCTGACCAAGACCGCGTGGTAGACAAAGGGTTTGTGACAAACAGTTACTATACCGGCCTCAGTTGCAAGCAGATGTATTTCCACACCATGGGCGGGCGTGAGGGTATTGTCGACACTTCAGTTAAAACTGCAGACACTGGTTATTTGCAGCGGCGCATCACTAAAGGGCTCGAAGGCCTCGTGATCGAGTACGACGGCACTGTGCGCACGTCGGGCTCCGTGGTGGACTTGTTCTATGGTGCAGACGGCTGCGATGCTTCACAGTTGGAATGTGTGCAGATGCCGTGGTTGTTGGAAAAAGTATGCGGCGACGACGAAGAGAGTGTGAACTTGCGGCGAGTTATGAAAGAATCGCTGGCGTCGAAATTATCGGCCATCAATCCTCGCTTGGTGTTACATGCGAATCTGCCCGTCAACGTAGCGCTATTGATTGCGCAATACCCGCGTACGGAAGAAGTTTGCGAGACATGGCCAAGCACCAAAAAACTGTTGGCCGAGTTGGAAGTTCAGCCTGGCACGTTGTGGCTGCGTGCGTCTCTGGCTTGGCACTTGCGAGGAGTTCACTTGAGTTTCCAAGACTTTGAGCGCGTGCTGAAGCAAGTGCGCACCATGTGCCACCGCGCACGAGTGGAACCAGGAGAAATGGTCGGCGTGTTGGCAGCCTCGAGCGTCGGCGAACCGACTACTCAGCTCACGCTGCGGACTTTCCACGTAGCTGGCGTGGCGAGCAAAAACGTGACGTTAGGCATTCCACGTTTGAAAGAGCTGATTGACGCGCGGCGGAACATCAAAACGGCGCTTACGCGCGTGCACTTGCGGCCTGAGTTTTCACAGTTCGGCAGCGAATTCGTGCGGCCCATCGCTGAACGCATGGTTTTCACGACGTTGGAGCATATTTTGCTGTCAACGAATCTGGTTTTTGAGCCTGATGTCTACACTTGCGCGTTCGAACACGAAGTGGACTCGTTCTTGGTCGACATCCAAAAGCACCTCACGCCTATGGTGCCCGAAGGCTTGAGCGCGTACGTCATCCGCTTTGAGTTTGACCGGGCTCATTTGGAGCGCTTGCAGCTGCACATCGAAGACTTGAGGCACATCCTCATGGACTACATGCAGGCAGGCTCAAACTGTCTGATTCAGGCTTCAGTGTGCAACATGAAAACGTGGATCATACGGTTGCGCATGGGTGACATGCAGCGCGAGCACAAGCGGTTTAGGACCGACACGGAGCGACACGAGTTCGACAAAAACATGGCCTTCGCGCTCACGCAGCATTTGGCTGAATTGCACATTTCTGGCATTCCGAACATCACCGCAGCATCAGTGGAAGACGTCACTGTGACTGATCCCGTCACGTTCAAGCCAGTGACGGAAAGCGTGATTTGGCTCAACGGAACAAACTTGTTGGCGATATGGTCTCAGCCAATGGTAGACTGGTCGCGCACTTACAGCAACGACTTGTTCGAGACGATGGACGTGTTAGGCGTCGAGGCGACGACCGTGTTGTTGTTCCACGAAATCAAGAGCGTTTTATCGTTTGACGGCACTTACACTGACGACCGGCACATTATGATGGTTGCCAACATCATGATGCGGCATGGGTTCGTCATGCCGCTCAACCGGCACGGTTTGAACAACCTGAGCAGCGTAACGCCTTTGACGCGATGCTCGTTCGAGCGCACGGCCGACGTGCTGTTTGACGCAGGCGCGTTTCGCGAGCCTAACCCTTTGCGGTGTGTGTCAGACAACATCGCGATGGGCCAGCGCATTCCTGGTGGAACGGGCAAATTCCAAGTGTTTACAGACCCTGAGTATCTGCGAAAGCCGAAATGCTTGCAAAAAGAGTTGTGGACAACCACAACTTACAACGCGGCACTGGTTGCTCCCCAAAGGCCAGAGCCAGTCCTTATGCCGTACGCGCCTGCATCTCCCGAATACGTACCGCAATCACCTGAATACGTGCCACAATCACCTGAATACGTTCCCCAGTCGCCGCTGTACATGCCGAGTTCGCCGGTACAGAGCAGCGGTTTGCAGTGGAGTTTGGACCAGGAGCAGCCTCTGGACACTACTTACAACCCATTAGACAACTGTGCGGTTGCCAAAATACCCATATCAGCAACGGAGGACGCGGCGCAGGTCAGCAAGTCTATGAGGTTCGAAGCCTCCAACGGCATTGGCAGACCTGTGCGGTACAGGCCGTCAAGCCCTGTTGTTCGCTACAGATGCAGTTCGCCTGCGTTCAACCCCGCGCCGACCATTCCGAACATAAGCAATTTGCTCAAACTGTTTGATTTTCCGCCCATGTAAAAAAACAATGAGCGAGGTTTACATCACCATCGACCCTGAGCCGGTAGCGGCACATACGCCGATGTTGGTTGAACGTGAAGAAGACGTCTGTTGTTTATGCGAGTGCTGCGCGTGCGTGGGCTACATAATCCACGGAACGTTGGTGTTATTGTTCGGGAATGGAACTCAAAATCAATGATCATAAAAGATATTCGAGGACGTGATTATAAATCTCGTCTCGAAACGCAAAGATGTAGCCTTGCCTGCGGTACGCCTCAGCCAACCTACGTGCGTCTGCCACGGTGTGCTCCAAATTACATTCATCATCAAAAGCTTTGTTAACGTTGGCCAAATATTGAGCATTGTGCGAGAATAAATACGGAAGCTCTTTGGCGCTGTTGGACAGATGGTGAAGCAGTCTTTTGTATTTCTGGTGCAAGAGCGTGGCTGGGTCCAAGTCTATGAAATAGCGTCTGACGGTTCTCAAATTATAAAACGTACCATGATCTCTGACATTGTGCACGGTAGCGATGGTGTCTCCGACGAACACCAAAGGATAGAAATTCATCAGAACCACTCGCGAATCGTGTTGGGTAAGAACACGTTGCCGTGATCGTAGCAAAAAGTCAGGCCGAACGCAGATGCGAATTGGATTAGCTCTGCGTGGTCGTCTTCAACAGTTAGCATCATGTTCAGCTCTTGCATGTCTGACACCCACACCTTGTCCGGAAACGTAGCCAATAGCTTCATGTCAGACAGGCACAATGGAGTATCCACTGTTTCTGGATCGTAGCGCACGCAGTTGGGCGTCATGGCCGAAGAGCACAAAGAGCCAAGCACGATGATCCAAGCACTCATCCTACAACACATAACATAGTCATATATCTATTAAACACAAATCTAGTGTCGACATTTATTTTTTTTGAATCCCTAAGATCAAAAAAAAGAAAAAACATGACGAGTGGTGGAGGCCCCTGTCAATTGTGTGTTACCGACTGCTATAATGATCCAGGATACGCTGAGTGTAAAGCCTCTTGCCAACCAGAAGATTTCCATTGTGAAAGGCAGTGTCAAATTCCTGTACTTCAATGTCTTTTGGATGATTGTTTGCAAGGAGGGCAATGTAACGAAGAGATATGTGCCTTTCCACCAACACCATGTCAATTGTGCAAACAGAGAGCGGATGTACGTGACGATACGTGTCGGAGTGAGTGCCAAAACGGTCCACCGGATGACTACAATTATTGCCAGCAAGAATGCGATTATCAACTTGTTAACCACAAACTGAACTGCTACGAAAACAGAGGGTGTTGCGAAGACTTCAGCCAGCGGTCCCCAGCTTCGCTGTTAGGACAGCTCAGAATGAAATCCATGCGCAGAAATGCCCCTTTGCAACCGGCAAATTACAGGAGACCTCAACGACTGAACATCCCCGTCAGAAACGTGGCTCAACAGAGCCCTTATAATGGCAGAGATGATAAAATAAACCCCATGCTCGCAAGATATTACTAAAAAACAAATTTGATTATTATACACTTTCTGTCATCTTTTGTGAAAAAAAATATTTCATTTTTTTAAGTTACAAAAGTGCCAAAAAAAAATGGGTTCAGACATGCTGCAGTTCGTTATTCGCATGGCACTGTTCGCAGTCACGTTCTATTTTTTAGCCGAATTCGCGTTGGTGTCTAACGTCCCCACACCTCTGGCCATGTCCGTGCTGATCGCCATTGTGGCCGTCATCATAATGTTCACAGTCGCACACCGTGCGAAGCGAGTAGTACATTGCCCACACTGCAAACACAACCATATTGCTTAGCACGATCTCTCTTCGCGAAAAATCTTCCAAATTTGGTACAGCACCAAGCCAACCAGCGCGGCCATCGCTAACGGCAATAACCAGGCGATCACATTGAGATGGGTCGGCTGGACGTTCACCAGCATGCGCAACTGTTCGATAGCAGACTCTTCTGGAGACATATTTTTTTTGCTTTTTTTTTCACACCCTCAATACAAAAAAAAGTCCTGTCAAAAAAAAAGAGGATGGCGGTGACAAGTTTGCCCGATCTCAAACGCCTTTTTGTAAAAGGACTAGACTACGCCAACGAGCGCGCAACCTTTTTCATCCCTGCGAACCGCGGTTTGACTGATTTCCAGAAGCTTGCGGCGCAAGAAGCAAAGGACCTAAATGAGTTCATGACGGCTGTGATGCTGACTAACTCTGCTTGGCAAAACAGCTTCGACCGCCCTTTGCCGCTGCGCGACTACGCTAAAGCCACGCATTTTAAATTCGGAGAAGGAGATAAGGAGTGGTATTTCATTGTAGGCATATTCGAGGAGATGGCGTTCGTTTTTTGTCTGTTTCGTTTGGACATCGCCGCACCTGCCGTTGTGCGAACCATGTTCAAAGACCCTTCTCAGGCCGTGGTCTGGAACTTGTGGGGTGGCTTTGGCTTTCGGGACACTCAAACCTGGACCCAATTTCCATTTGAGTGGCTGCAAGGGCCTTACCAGAACCGCATTGGCTCTTCATTCAGCATGGAGCTATCGAACGTTGCTGGCGATTTCAAAGTTGATTTCGCCATGACGCAAAACCACATTTTTGAGTTCGCGGTCGCGTACGGCAGCACAAAACTAAGCGCGACCGTGACAGCCAGTGGTCCGCCACTCCCAATGGCTCCGCATGGCTGCTTGTTTTGCGGCAACTACGGCCTGCAATCAAAGTACTTTTCAAGGTCACACTGCGACGTGGAAGCGACGCTGAACGACCGCACGTTCACCGATGGCCATGGCTGGATCGATCACCAGTCTTTTTTAGTTGGACAAGGCGACAGCGCCATCAACAACATTCTTGGGAATTCGACGCGCGTAATCTACAAAGTCCAACTGGCTTGGCTGTGGATGTACGTGCAAGACCTAACGACTGATACTTACTACATGATGTACAAAGCGGTCAGGCCGGACCAGTTCAAGAGCGGTAAAAAATATAAACTCAGCTGCAACATATATAAAACCAGATCCGTGCAGTTAGATGTCAAAGGTGCGGAATTGATCGTAGGCCCGACCAGTCGCTACGAAGACTTTGACTACCCGCTCGAGTACCACCTCACGCTGCCTTCCAAGCAGAAAGTGATCCTCCGAGCTTCGTATGGGGTCGGCGCGTTTCCAAACGCTGCGCGTATCGACAGTTGGGAAGTGCCTGCCGTGTTGCTGCTCGATTCCCCCGAACAAGAAGAACTAGGCTATGGTATTGTAGAGCTCAACGGAGTGACGCCACAAAAGACCCAAATGCAAAGAGTGATTAAAAATTTAGCACCGGAAGCTCTCAAAACACTTCAAATGAAATAAAAGTTTTTTACTCGACGGCTTGCTCTTTGGGAATCAATTTGTTGAGGTTCGGGATGATGGCCGCAGCCACGCCTTGCAAATCCGCCACGTTGAAATGACTGGACCAACTGCTCATCGCGTTGGCGAACATGTCTCCTTCTTGGTCAGACACTTCTTGTGCAAACGTCGCGAATTTGGCTTTCAACTCTTCTGGTAGCGAGTCCAAAACTCCGGATGCTACGTCACCGAAATTAGCATCATTTTCCAGCAAGCTGCTTAGCAACTCGCCGTTGCTCGCCACTTTCTCTTTCACGAATTTACCAATAGTTTCGAAGTCGCCGTTCTGGTCATTGAGACCCCCCACCAGCTTCTGGATGGCCGGGTTTTTGACGATGTTTCCAATGGTTTCGAAGTTTCCCTCTTGGTCTGTCAAACCAGCCATCAGTTGCTGGACGAGCGGGTTCGTTTGCAATTGCTCCGCGATCGCCTGTAAATTACCGTCCGATCCGCTGTTAGCTTGCGAGAAAGACGCCATGAGAGCCTCGAGTCGTTGGCGCTGGTCCTCGCCACCTCCAAACAACTCTTGGAGCTTGTGCAAATTTTGGCCTCCGCCACCAAGCAACTGTTGGAGTTTGAGAATGTCTGGGTGTGCTGGACCGGTCTGTTTCGGGGATTCTGGTGATGCTTTAGCGCTCAGCAAGTCTCCTAACATCTGTCCCAACTCTGGGGTGTCGTGCAAGCGGCCTTTCACGAGGCTGGCCAAGTTGCCCAGATTGATGCCTCCGTCTTGCCCAAAATCGGCGCGGCCGCCTAACACCGATCGCATCAGCTCCATGTCCGCGGGGCTAGGCACATCGATCGGCTGGGGCTGCAAGGCTTCCAACACGAGGTCCACGTAGCCCCAAATGCTCGCTTGCGATTTTGGCGTTAATTTGCCTTCCTTGTAGAGCCGCGACAGCCCCAAACTGCTGAGCGGGGGAGCATGAAAAAGCTCCATGTCTCGTTGGGCGACCCGCGGGTTGTTGAGCAGCACCTGCCAATCTTTGACGATGCTTTCGCTTTTGGGCAGCTTCTTCAGGTGTGAGCAGTTCGAAGGAAAACATTTCGCCAACACCGTGACGAGGTTGCTGTATGCAGATCGAACGCTGGGTACTTCAGCCATTTGCTCAGGTTTTTTTTTATTTGGTCAGCAGATCAAAAAAAAGGTCTACCTGTTTTGCACACCCAGCTCAAAACGACTCGCCACGCATTTTTTACAAACGCACAAATTTTTTTGATGGTCAACCAAAACAAATGACGCATTTTGATTTAGATGCGTTGGCACAGCTGCGGCCGATCGACCGGGTGTGTTTCTTGGCCGGCGATCAGATTGCGAACGCTCACACTTACATGCAAGTCGACGATGATACTGGCAAAATCGTCGTTGACCTAACAGACCTGCTGGTGCCATCACTGAACGGAAACGAATCTGTATGCCGTCAGCTGCACACCTTTGCAAAATCCAAATATGAAGACGTTGTTCCTGCTTACAACCAAGCGCTTTTCTCATTCTATCGCCAGCCTGCCTCAGACCATGTCGTGATTTTGATGCGCACGTCACCAGTTGCGGCAGGAATATCCACTCTCAGCGAAGACGTCATCACAGCTCGTGAGCCATTGGAACAATTTTTAAGGAACCACACCGAGACCGAAAGGGACTGTTACATAGTCCACCCTAAATCTGTCCAGTCGTTCGTGGTTGTCAATGATGGACAAGCGACCGCTTTAGATGTCACAGAGCCTGTCACGACTGCGTGGAAAAGAGATCCGAGCCGATCGCTTTGTTATCATTTGTACGAGTGGTTCAAGATGATGCTCAATGGTCGAGCCCCGAGCTACGAAGAGATGTACGATGCCTACAAATTTTACACCAACGACGAATTGGGAACCATGGTCGTTTTGTTGGACGGCACAACTCAAAATTTGGTTCCCAGCATGGCGTTAGGCTGAGGTTTTTCACTAAATTATCCACAATAACTACCAAAAAAAAAGTTATGATTGGCAGTTTTTATGTCATGAACTGCATGGTCTTCGAAACAAAAAAAAGGCATCTGTTTTTTTAGCACACCACACCGGCGGCACGCAGCCACGCGCCAAGCGCTTCAGTCCGCCTGAGAGCTTTGGGTGGTCCATTCTTGAACTTTTCCAATCGAGTTTCGTAGTACTTCTTCGGGGTCATGTTCACTTCATAGAAACTGTTGTGCCGTTTTGTAAACCAGCTTACCATCTTCTCGGGTTGTAGACCGATTCCTGTTTGCCGAGTCCAGCTGGTCACCACCCTCTGAGTCTCGGGAGATTCTCCCATCTGGCTCCTGAAGTGCGACACATCCACGCCAAGACCGCGAAGAATCAGCGCTATGCGAATCTGGTCCGCGCTGAGCACACAGCCTTCCGCAGTTTTGAGCAGGTCTAAGCCCGTTCGAGGGTCTTCCAGCAACGTCAATGCGTTGCGCATAGAGATAGCGTCAAATGGTATGTAATTCAACACACTTCGTCCGTCAGCTACCCGGGTCGGAACGCATTCCGTCGCGTTCATGAGGACGAACGCGATGTCTTCGGGCCCTAACACACTCGCGTCAAACGTTTGGCGCAAGTTCGCGATTGCCAGGGCACTTTCTCTGTTCCTCAGCGGAAGCTTAGAAACCACGTCAAGGGCGTGAGAAGGCCAAGCTGACGTTGGTCGGTATCTGTCCCAGTCGACCAGTTTGACTACAGTCTCGATGTGGTCTGCTTGCCCACACGCCACGCGTAAGTAAACCAACGGGTGTTCTTCCAGCCGGACCAAATTCACAAACGGAGCCATGCCGGCCTCGAACAACTGCTCATTGACGAGCTTGACTAGCAAATCTTTTGCCGTTTGTTCGGACGGTGTGAAAACCAACGGTCCGATCGTCACCGTGATATCTTCGCAGCTGTGCAAGATGCCCGAGGTTCGGGTCGCGCCAATGCTGTGAGCCACCGATAGGCGCAAGCCGGCTTCGCACACAAAGCTGTCGGCTTGCTTGTTGGACGGCAGCTGGCTGAACTGTGGGGAGAAATGCTTAACGATCTCGTACAGCACCCGCACAAACTGGTCTCGAGTCGGAAGCGCTGGCGCCACCCCTTCAGGAGGTGGTGGGCTGATAGTGTAACTGGCAAGGATCGTCTGAGCCAAAGCTTGAGGGTCATCTACCCTCAAGTCGAACTCCAGGCGCTTGAAAGTGTTAGTGCTGAGCTCGGCCACGTTGCACTGCTCTTGCCTCAAAGCCGCGATTACGTTTGCCACATTCACAGGGACGGGCACACTCAGACGCGATGTGTCGAGAGGTAAAGGAACACAAGCTTGTTGCAGCACGGCCGTGACGCCCTGAAGGATTGATTCTGGCACCACGTTCTGCGGCACGAAATACGGCAAAAACAAGTAGTTTCGAGCCGAGATGGTTTCTGGATCGAACAAAAAAGTTTTCGGTTTCTTGGCGTCTGGAGGCACGAAGCATTCAAAGTCAGGCAAGAGCTTCAGCGCCGAAATCACGGGTCCTATCACTGTAGGGGTTTTGAACAGACCATTAAGAAGGCACAAGTGCGCCTTCTTGGTCAAAATGCGGCCTCCAAGCAGACCGAACGTCAGGGTCTTGATGTAGTCTGCAGAGTCGCAGTTCACTGGTAACAAGGCATGATCGCCATGCTCGAACTTTACCAGCTGATCGCAGTACTCGACGGCCAAACACTCTGGGTTGGAGATGACGGCAGGAGGTAACACCTTGGTGGCCGTAATTCGGTAACACATGACTTCGTCTTGCATGTACTTGACGGTAAGTTCGGCCACGGCTTCGACGATGGGCCCAAGGGCTTTGGCGAGGCCGGCGTACCTGGCTTTCTCTTTTTGCTGGGCCTTGATTCGATCACGCTCGACTCGCGATAATTTGGCATATTCTGATTGAGGGTTCCTGACCAAAGCCATCACGGCCGCGTCGATCAGGGTTCGATCAGGCACAGAGCCAGTCACCACGTTGGCTTTCGTCATCAGAAGCTCCATGGCGCTCGACGAACTGCCAGCCATACCGCTCGACGCTGCAAACTCTCGGACTTTGTGCATCAAGTCCACAACTCCCGGTCGGCGCTGGAATTTGTTCAACACTTCGTCGTTAAGTCGCTTGCTGGCTTGATGTGATAAAGGTAACTTGTGGTGGAACATGTAGTTGAGCATGGCCGCCGTGCAGGCTAAAGCGGCTTCGGGATCGGCACACTGAGCCAAGTTCGTGACTTGCTCATCCTTGAACTCTTCGTTCGTGACGCGCCAGATGCCGGTCGTGACTTCTTCGCCATTTCTAGACACGGGCACATTGTCGCGCATGGCACCATACAGGATCTTTTCAAGTTCAGCGGCAGTGAACACGATCGGCTCAGTGTCGGCAGGGAAAGAAATGGATCTCATGTAGTTTATCTTGCTTTGTTCGGGGTTGCCAAGATAGTAAAACTGCACTTTACCTTTGCCTTGTTTTAGTATCTTGTGCACCTCCATGGCTTGTATGGTCGCCGGCATAGGGTCTCCAGGCGCACCGTCAGTGAAGAAGATGACGTTGCTGTTTGGCAAGAGGCTGTTGTCGTTCATCAGGGCTTCGAAGACCGGGGCGTAGTTTGTTCCTCGCCCGTAATGTAACCCTTCCTTTGGGAAAGTCTCTTTGGTCACGTCGTCAGCCAAAGGCAGCGTTCCCGTTGAGAACGCCAAGCACTCGGCTCCGTTTGCCAGTAGTTTTATCGCGATCTCTTCCACCGTGCCAAAGTGCTCAAACATGCTGTACGAAAAATCCAACGCTGCCTTGACTGGCGTGATGGATACGGAAGTGTCGAGCGTGGCCGTGAGGGTGATGCCAGCCCCGCGACCGCCAATGTTGTAAGCGAGCTTCATGATGAAATACTTGGGTCTGAGTGGGAAAGGGGGTGGATGATGCAGTGATGTTTTTGTGCTGTGCAGGTGGTAATGTGGATTACGAGCTGGTTGGAAAATAGACGAACTAAAATGTATAAAAATTTAAAGTCGTTTAAAGTGTCTTTTTTAAAAAAATATAGAAACCGATATTAGTATAACGCTCGTTTTTTTTGGGTACCAGCGGTTTAGAAGAGTGTTTGTTTCGGCGGTCAAAAAAACAAGGAATGTTATTTGGAATAAACAATGGAACGATGGAAAATCGATCGGCGAAGATATCTTTGCGAGCATGTCCGCATTCCAGAGTTATGTGATTTGACGCTCGAGTACGCGTACGAATTACTTGGCACGTCTCATCCGCTGAAACAATGTCATAACATGCCTCTCGTGTGGCACCTGGTCGTCATCTCACCAACCAAATTCGTCACTGCTTTCATGTCTGGTGACCTGTATGTTTGGGATCTGGACGACTCGTGCGGCCGGCGACTGCGCACTGACGGGCTTGACAAGCACTTCAGCGATATGATAGAGTGGCAAGGCAGGTTGGTGACTGCATCGGAAAGCTGCTTGCGGGTTTGGGATGTGGAAACCTGCGAATGTGTGTCGATCCTTTACCATGGCGATGTGTACTTGGTCGCAACGGTGGACGACAGACTAATTATGTTCCAGTACCCAGACACTTTGAGACTGTTGGACGAAAGTGTCGTTACCTCCACTTTGATGGTGCCGGACTCAACAAACCCGACTTTGCGGATGTTTGGGTTCCCACACCACAAAGTGGCTCTGTGTCAAAACGCGCAAATCCGCGTGTTTGAAGTCGGGCCCAAGTGGATTATTCCGCTGTTTGCGACGCCCGGGTTTTGGTTCCTGACGATCCACATCAATGACTTGCTCGTGTCTTACGACGAAAAAATCATTCGGGTGTGGAGCGGAACCACTCAGTGTGCTATACCGTGCGATGGTTTCGCAATGTGCGGCCTTCACAATGGGCGATTGGCGGTTTTATGCAGCGATCACGTGGTAAGGTTGTACTGTACACGTTCAGGCAACTGTTTGAAGGTCCTTGATCCACTACTCAACTTTGATGACCAAACACCAGAACAGCGTTACCAATTGCTCGAACTGCCTGATGGGCGATTGATTGGCCACTCAAAATCATTTTTAGTGGTTTGGGACTTGTCCACTGGGCACTACGTTCACTGGCCGCATGACAGTTGCCAAACACACTTGTACGTGAGCGAGATCGTTGTGTTGGGTCGTGCGATTGTTCTGACTTGTGACGACACAGTGTATCAATTGCAAGTGCTCAAGTAAAAACAGTTTTTTATTTCTTGCGGCATGGACACCAAACGTTACCGGCCGTGACAGCGCTGCATGGAGCCTCGAACATCTGGTCGCAGTCGAAGCATAACCACTTGTAGCTCGTCGGCGATGTGAGGGACACAGCCAGCAAGTTAAGGCTTCGGTTTGCAGCGAGGAACGACACCAAACGATGGTGTGATGCGAGGCTTTTGCCGAAACACGGTTGACAGTCCTCGGACCCACACAGAGCCGCTCGGGTGCAAAATGGACACCAATACCCACGTTGGACATTGGCGCACGACATGTCAAATCGATGCGCGCATTCATCGCATGTCCAAGCGAACAACCGACCTTCGAGTGAAATGGGCACGGTGCATGGACTGATGCCCGGGTTTGCAGCCATGAACTCGAAAACGCGCGGGCTTCCCGCCATCGTCGGTTCCAAGTGGCAATTTTGCGAACAAAAAAGCTTGTGCTTCAAAACCCGGGGCTTCTTGGCAGGTGGCTGCACGTCTCCTTCCGACGCGCGCTTCATTTTTTCTTTGTGAACCCTGCACAGTTTGCAACATGAAAAAAAACCACACAAAAAAAACGTTCTGTCAGAGGTCCATGGTCAAACAAATGATTGTTTTTGTTTGTATGATTATCTGAACCTAAGTCGTGATTTTTTTTTAGACTCTCGGTTAATGCAAAAAAAATGTAAAAAAAAATTATATCTGTATAGAGGACGTTTTTTTGTCTATGACGCCAACAAACACAACCGGCGAAAAAAAACGGACTTTAAGGTCTTCGATTGTGGACCTTCGTCCAGTTACCTTTATGGTCGATGGAGCTTGTCCAAAACTGACGGGTTCACTATCTGCTCCGGACCGTCTGATTATTACGCAAAATGGTTCAACGAAGGTGACAAGTGGCGCCTATACATAACTGGCTACTCCGACAGCACATTCGAAAGAGAGAAAAAGCTGCTGCACACGGAAGATTCAGTGTTCGACGTGTTTGAGTATATGCGGCATAATACACATCCCGTTGAGTGATTTTTTGTTGTTTTATGTAGTTCGAATCTCAAATGCCAAAAAAAAATACTTCCATGATGAAAATACCATTCTCGAAAACTGAAACATTTTGGTGTGCAGGTTTTTAGTAAAAGAAACATGCTTCGCAAGAAGGGACTTGGACCTGTGGAACTTGATCTGGGTGCCATGTGCCCTTTTCTACCAGCACCTTTCATCGCCGACGCGAACGCGGTACTGATGGCTATCCCATCGATGGACGAACGTAATCGCCGATTTACCGAATTGGTCTGGCACGCTCCACGCATCCATATGGAAAAGTTAAGTGGGCGCGAGTTCGCTAGACTCACGTCCGACGAACTGCTTCGGCGGTTGGGGGAGAACATTATTGCCGAGCAGAAGATCGAAGATTACAACGCACTGCTGCGCAAAGAGTTCACCGTTAACGCACCCTCAACGATGAGGTGCCGCCAATGCGGAGCTGGCGTCCAGTGGAACGTCGGACAAACGCGAGGAGCGGACGAAGGTTCGACGGTTTTTGTTTCTTGCAAGCCATGTGCTGTGCGGTGGAGGATGTGAACATTTTTAAAAAAAACAATACTTTTTTTTTAAAAAAAAATTTAACTTTGGCACGCGTGATTAAATTTGTCTTTTAAAATTATATCAGTTCTGGATTGTGCGATTATTTTTTTTATGTTGATTTTCTCAGCGAGGAAAAACAAAATCATTTTAAGGGATTGGCTGGAAGTCCTTGAATTTTGTCAGGTCGACTCGGGCCGTGATCAATTCTCCGGTTGTAGCCACTCGCGTCGTGCGGCATAGTCCGTTGTCTACCACGAGCATCACGCGTTCGTCGACGTCCAAGTCGGCTCCGTCCACGGGCTTGTTGCTTTTGTCGAAACAAGGTTGCGGCTCAACGCTCGTCGCAAAAAGGAAATGAGGCCACTCTTCGGATTTGACTTCAAGTTGCGGTGTGACCAGAAATGGATAGGATTGGGCCAGTGGCTGGAAAGGCTCAGGTGCGGCAGGTGCGGGAATAGTCGGTGTGGGTCTTTGCACAGAGCTGCGGAACGTAGCCAAATACTTCAAGTCGAGCACCCGTCGCGTGGCTTTGTTGATTTCCTTACGCCCGCTCATTTTTTTTGGCAGGGAGTCCTTTTCTTGTGTTTTTTTTAACATCGCCAAACAAATTTTTTCGTTCTTTGAATTTAAGAGTTTTTCTCCCCCAGTTTTCAGGTAAAAGAGCAAACCAAACGCGGGACACATGCCGGAATTACCAGCATGGCTTGGCCCCGCACCGAACCTCTCCACACTGTGGGAATATGCCAAACCAAATGCCATGTTATTAGCTGCAAGCGTGGGACTTGGCGCAGTTTTAGAAAAAATTGCGACCGAGTCGTCTAACTCGGTGTGTCGATACCCGGATGCAATCGCAGCCAACATCCAACTAATGACGGCTTTGACGGCGTTGGAAGACGTGCTTCCCAATCCACGAATGATGGCGAAGTTAGTTAGCCTATGCGAAGGCCTCTGTCGTCTCGAGTTCAACCATTACATGGGAGCGCATTATTTAGCAAATGACATGGTAAGTCAAATCAAGAGCGAGCTGAAAACATTTCGCGTCATTCCTTGGCTCACGGAGGATTTGATCGAGATCGAAGCCGCTGTGGTGGAAGCTGTGCAAGTGATCAAGACAAACATATGCATCAATTTCTAAAAAGTTAGTCAACAAGCAATTTTATGTTCAAGTTTTTCCGTGTTTTTAATTTTTTTCTTTTTTTTAAACTTTTTTTTTCATTTCTGTTTTGTAGTGTGCGCCATGCGTTTCTGGTTTTGTTATCGCCTTGTGTTTCTGCGCTGTCTTTTCTTTCCGTGATCCGACCATAAGAAAAAAATAAACACGTTCGCTCAGGATGAACGAGGCGCTGGCTTTTCTCGAGTCAGAGCAGACAACGATTCGACTTGAAAAATCATTGACTGCTGTTCATCACGCGTTCAACGCTCAGTCGAGAGTGACCGGTGGCTGCGGTCTGTTTACTGGGCTCGCTTTACCACTGATGGCAAACATCACGAGGCTCACAAACGAGTGGGCCATCTATTCAGAAAAGCTGCGCGTGCTGTGGCGAGAAGGTCTGCTGAGATCCAAAGATCGCGGGTTCACCGACAGCCAGGCTAGGGTGATTGCCTTTTTTTTTCTTACCCGTTTGGTGTTCGCGGACATGCCCAACGAGCTGCTTTACGGTACGGAAGCTCACAAGGGGGTTATGCCATCTGGCTCCAAGACGCTGAAAGGTTTGTGGAACGTACCCGTCGACGAGCCAGACAATTGCCAAAAACCGTGGGTCGAAGTTTGCCAAATGATGAGCGCGTCCGTTTGGGCGTGCGATGAGATGCCCTGTATGATCCTCGAGTCACTCTTCGAGCAAGTGGTGCAAGAAATGTACGCACCAGAACCAGGCTTCGCATCATCCGTTCTTGACGACCTCAAAACGGTCACTAGCGGCAATCCTGGCCGCTATCTCATGCAGATGATCCTCGACGCTCAGCTATATCTTCGAGCTGCGAGTGCGTTCGACATGGAACCTGGGCCCGTATTGGCCGACGATCTTCGAAATGAACTCATGGACGGGATCGAATTGGTGAACATCGTGCGCGTTCGCAAAAGCAATGCGCTCTTCAACGTCACTCAAACTCCCAAACAACTGTACGACAAAGACTGCGGACCTTTTGCAGATTGTTACGTGCGGCTCTCGGACGACAGTGTCCACCCGACCTGCCTGCCGCTCGCGGTGGCGAACTTTATTTTCCCAAACTGCAAAGACCTGCTTACCAAGAAACAATAAAAAAAAACGTAATTGTGTTTTATTTTTTTATCTGCTACGCGCAGTCCAATTGAAAGCAAAGCTCGTCCACGTAGAAGTCTCCAGCAAACTCGATCAGCTCCTCGTCCATCTCAAAAACTCCGTGTTCGACCACATCGCGCATGCGTGGTTGTGCTGGCACGTGGTTTGTGCGCTCCAACCCAATGTCTCCTGATGTGCAATGCACCGTGCCAAATGTCTGAGCGCCAAACCCGGTCCAGTGCGACTGCTGCACCAAGCTGCAGTATTTGGCCGATGAAGTCTTCAATAACTTAAACTGGCGCGCTTCCGCGAAATGAAAGCACGTCTTGCAGGAAGCCTTCATGTGTTTGCGCCTGAACATTTTTTTTTATTTACCTACAAGCCTTCCACGTATGGTTTCTCTGCTCTTTTTACGTTACGGTCCAACATTTGGTAACTCCTGGAGATCGGTTTTCCATCCTTATATTTAACGCAAAAATCGGTCCGGGTTTCTTGCTTGCCTTCAAACACGCTGTGCGAACTCAAAAAACAAACCTTGTGTCCTCTGTCCGTCATCAGTAAAACATGAACCGATCCATCCCTTCCGAAGGCTTCTGACATGCCAAAATCCAACCGCCACACCCTACCACTACACACATCAGGCGATTTGCCTTTAGACTGCACAGTGTGTCCAACCACGAACTGCGTCGGACCTTTTAAAATCGCAATGGTCTTGTCGACGTCTTCTTGCGGACACACGCCTTCACTCAAAGCTCGTGTCATAGTGACATGTTGCAGCAAACCTGTATCGTTCCACGGTTTAAGGCATTTGAAATACAAACAAGCGCTTTGGTTGGCCAACCCATCCACGTTTACGACGGCGTG
>Ga0209668_10000228_pt1 | contig 23759 bp, 11 predicted proteins | sample FrelakmetPLP11PL_FD_187150 | JGI IMG/M metagenome (GOLD analysis project Ga0209668, IMG submission 187150) | Freshwater lake sediment microbial communities from the University of Notre Dame, USA, for methane emissions studies - PLP11 PL (SPAdes)... | ecosystem: Environmental > Aquatic >...
GTCTGCGTAGCTGATAATTGCGGCACCCTGGAGGGCGTTGATTGCCTTTCTCATGTCCCCCTGTGCAACGTAGTTAATCGCGTCAATGGCATCATCAGATACGCAGACCCCTTCTTTTTTGGCTATTTTCTGGATCTCTTCTGCAATTGCCGCTTTTGCAAGGGGCTTGAAACGATAAATTGCACACCTGCTCTGGATTGGATCAATGATTTTTGAGGAATAATTGCATGAAAGGATGAAACGGCAGGTCTGTGCATAACTTTCCATGGTACGCCTGAGTGCTGCCTGTGCATCATTTGTCAGGGCATCCGCCTCGTCAAGGAACAGGATCTTGAAGGTAGCCCCGCCAAGCGGTGATGTCCGGGCAAACTGCTTGATCTGGTTTCTGACGACATCTATCCCGCGTTCATCTGATGCATTGAGCTCCCTGAAATTCATGTGCCATGACTCACCAAAAAATTCCCGTGCAAGGGATACTGCGGCGGTTGTTTTACCTACTCCGGCACTACCCGTGAACAGGAGATGGGGGAGATTGGCATTCCCGACATATGATGTGAGCCGTTCGATGATCTCATCCTGGCCCACGATATCCGCGAGCCGTACGGGCCGGTATTTTTCTATCCATATGGTATTGTTCTCCTCCATTCCCGCTGCTCCCTTCAGTGAATAATGTCTTCCTGTTTTGTAAGTCTTTGTTTTTGTATCTGTCTAAAAACACGCGGGAGAAGGGGATGACACACAGTAAAATATCAACTTTTTTATTTTTTCCCATTTTTAAGCACAAATCCGGAGGGATCTCTGAATAATAATTATGCCTTCATCCCCGGTTACGCTGTATCCGGATAACCACAAAGTTCTGCCTGGCGTAGTTCCGGACAGGTATATCTGGGACGTTACAGAAATTCGTGAAAGGCGTATAATGGCTGCCATGAAATAACGTAATACATAGCGAGTTTATTTTTTAAAAGCCTGAAAAAAAGTTTTCTGGAAATAGGGTTATTATTTCTGGTCGAAGAACTGGTCCGGTGTCTTCCTCCGTGAGTAGAGATAGTACCCGACAATACCAATCACAATGAGGATCAGGATAATTACAATCGGCAGGAGCAGGTTCATCGGGATCTTTGACCAGACGGGTGCCGGCCCTGATGGGGGTGTTGTGACAACAGGCGGGCTCGTAGTTACTGTCGTGCTGACACCGGTCACTGGTTGTTCTGTCGGAATTGTGGTTATTGTACTACCCGTACGGGTGGTAGCTCCGGAGCTGGTACTGTCAGAAGGTTCCGTGCCGGATTTCAGGACGTCTACCCCGCTGACATTTGTTGTAGGTACTGCGGTAGTCTCTACCGGCCCGATATACCCTCCACCACCACCGCCGCCGCCACCGCCGCCCCCACCGCCGCCGCCCCCACCGGACGAGACGAAGGATGCGATAAGTTCATGGGATGCCTGTATATTTGTGAATTCATAGGAACTTACAGGGCCGATTGAATAACCATCGACCAGGACATCATGGATATAATATGTGCTGTCAGCCTTAATCTGGAAGACCTGGCTCGATCCAGGAAGGACCGTGATGTTTCCACCTGGCGTTACTCTCCCGCCACCAACCCACGTGGAATAGAGATAATACACATCTTCCGTAAACGATGCGGAAATTGTATGGTTCTCCTGGACATTGGTGAACAGGTAGCTTGCCAGGGGGCCCTGGGAAACCGAATCTACCAGCACATCGTTAACCCTGTAACCGGCATCCGGTGTGATCGTGAAGTTCTGATTATTTCCATACGCTATGGAGATAGTCCCGTTCGGGAGAATAGCCCCGTTTTCACCGGAGGTTGATGCAATCTGGTACGTGTCCCTTGCAAAGGATGCACTGATTGTATGGTCTGCAGAAACATTATAGAACGTGTAACTGGTGACCTGCCCGGCTGACTGCGAGTCAACAAGTACGTTGGAAACAAGGTAACCTGTATCCGGCGTGATGACGAAGGTCCTATCCGCCCCTTCAATTACCGGGACGATCCCCACCGGGTATATTAACCCGTTTGCACCGGCAGAAGCCGTGACATTATAGGTCTTACCCGCAGTACTCCTGAAGGTAGCTGCTATCCAATGGTCTGACTGGATATTGGTGAAGGTGTAACTGCGGACAGGTCCCTCTGATACACCATCAACAAGCACATCCATTACGGTGTAGTTGTCGTCCGGGGTAATACTGAATTCCAGGCTGCTTCCTTCCCAGGCAGGCTGGTTACCGGAAGGGTAGATATTGCCATCCGGGCCGGCCGAGGCATGAACGGTAAACATGATTGGTTCCTGGTGTACGTTGATAAGATCATGTTTTTCGGTAGTATTACCGCCAAAGGGGTTGTAAACAGACAGTTCAACGGTGTAGGTTCCGGGTAATACATAGGTATGAGCCGGGTTTTGTTCAATAGATGATGGCGATCCGTCACCGAAATCCCAGCTCCACGCGGTCGGGAATCCTGTTGATGTGTCAGTGAAGCTGACATCGAGAGGCACAAGCCCGGATGTTACATTAGTGGTGAAATCTGCAACAGGGATGGCCGGTTCTGAAGTCGTGATGTAATCCACCCGAGTAAATACCATGCTGCCCGCACTGTTCTGGACATACAGGCTGACATCAAACTGCCCTGCTGATGTGTAGGTATGGACAGGGTTTTGTTCAGTTGATATTTGCGATCCGTCTCCGAAATCCCATTCTCTTACTTCCACGTAACCGATTGATTTGTCAGTAAACTGTACTGAAAGCGGGATGAAACCTCCCGTTATGTTCGCAGTAAAATCTGAGATAGGTGGTGGTGTCGGCCCGCCGGATGTATCAATATAGTCCTGTATCTCAAGGGTGTCGGTCCCGACCTCGTTTGATACGGTCAGTGAAATGTTGAACCGGCCCTGTTCGTAATAGGTGTACGAGGGGTTTCGTTCAGTCGAGCTGCTTCCATCACCGAACGTCCAGTACCAGGAGTCGGGGTTGCCCGTTGAGAGGTCCGTATACAGGACTGTCAGCGGGGGACCCCCGGTCCTCGGGTGGGCGATGAAATCAGCTACCGGCGGGACCGGCGTTTCTGTAATGTTAATGTAACCAGTCTTGACCATCGTATTGTTATAGCAGGCGCTGTTTGTTACGTGCAGGCTGACATTGTAGACCCCGGCGGCCGTATATTCATGGACCGGGTCCTGCTCTTCGGAGAATGTCCCGTCGCCAAAGCTCCATTCCCAGGTTTCCGGACCCCCGATACTGTAATCGGTGAACACGACAACCTGTGGAGCAGTCCCCGATGTTGTATTGCCCATGAAATCTGCAATCAGTGGCTCCTTGGGGGCGGTAAGGTTCGCGTACAGGTCAATGACCTCATCCTTTGCAGGGTGTTCGGTCACGCTCTGGGTCAGGGGGTAGTAGCCACATTTCTGCACGGTAAATGAAAAGACAGGTGTACAGGTGGTGCATGTTTCAACCAGCAGCGTGCCATTTGAGATTTCCCCGACAGGCCAGTCATTATTGAAATAGACCTCTGCTCCATCCACGTTAGAATGGATCAGGTAATACCCATTGTCAATGACGATCCCCCGGTCCACAATAATATAATCAGGTTTAACAAGTGTGCTGGCGCCTGCACTGTTGTTCACGGTAAGGGTGACGGTAAAGAACCCATATGAGGTATAGGTGTGGACAGGGTTCTGTTCATTTGATGTTATTGTATCCCCGAAGTCCCAGCTCCAGCTTGTCGGGGCCCCTGTTGACTGGTCAGTGAACTGGACAGTAAAGGGAAGGTTAAATCCCCAGGTCTCGTTTACAGTGAATTCTGCGACCGGTGGGATTTCGACCGGCGTAAGATTTGCATAGATATCAACCGTCTGGTCTTTTTCAGGGTACTGCGTGATATCCTGCGTAAGCGGGTTATAGCCGTCTTTTTCAACGGTTATGGTGGTGAAATGCGGCGAGGTAAGGCACACTTCGACAATGAGTGTCCCGTCAGTGATGTATCCTTCGGGGTCCTGGTCAAACCACACGGCAGCACCATCCACGTTCGAATGGACAAGGAAGTACCCCTTGTCAACACAGGGCGGTGTTCCAGTCACATTGATGTAATCATAGGCTGATTTCGTGCTGTTACCCGCTGCATTGGCAACGGTAAGTGATACCGTGTAGAGACCGGGGGTTTCATAGGAGTAGGCCGGGTCCTGCTTGGTAGAGATATTGCCGTCACCAAAGTTCCAGCTCCATGTGTCCGGGAAACCAGTGGAGCTATCGATAAACTGCACGAGAAGCGGGGCCGGCCCTGTTGTCTGGTCTGCGAAGAAATCAGCTACCGGCTGAACGGGTGCCTCTGTAACATTAATGTATCCTGTTTTAACCATCGTGTCGTTTTGACATGCGGTGTTAGCCAGATAAAGACTGACATCGTAGACCCCGGCTGCCATGTATTCGTGGACCGGGTTTCGTTCTTCTGAAGTTGATCCGTCACCGAAGGTCCATTCCCGGGTCTCCGCTAACCCGATACTGTTATCGGTAAACCCAACAACCAGCGGTGCACTCCCCAATCTCGGATCCCCGGTGAAATCTGCAATCAGTGGTTCCTTGGGGGCTATAAGGTCCGCGTACAGGTCAACGGTCTCTCCTTCGCCCGGGTAGTCAGTGATATTCTGGGTCAGCGGGAAGTACCCGCATTTTTGAACGGTGAACGTCCTGAACGGTCCCCCGGTAACGTACACCTCTACCAGGAGTGTCCCGTCGGTGATAGTCCCTTTCGTAATGGCGTCAAACATGACCGTTGCACCTTCAACGTTGCTATGGACGAGGTAATACCCCTTGTCACCACCGATCGGCCCCAAGACCATGATGTATCCTTCTTTTACAAGAATGCCTCCACCGTATGCATTCCTGGCAATAAGGGTCACGCTGTAGGTGTCCGGCTCAGTATAGGTATGGACCGGGTTTTGTTCCGTTGAAGTGGAACCATCGCCGAAGTCCCAGCTCCAGGAGGTCGGATGCCCGGTAGAGAGGTCCGTAAACTGGATGGTCGCAGGTCTGAACCCGAACGTGGTATTCGCTGAGAAATCAACAACCGGGGGTCCTGGCGGAATGAACTGGTCACTAAGGACTACAACATATCCCCCCAGAACTCCCGGGGGCGTCGGGAATGGGTTAACCGTAGGGAAGTTAGTGGAACTCGTATCGCCAGCAATATAGGCGTTTCCTTCGTCGTCAGCAGCGATTGAATATCCATAATCGTGACCGTTACCTCCAAGATAGGTCACATAATCAAATGCTTGCCCGTCATCAGCTAGTTTTGCGACGAATGCATCGAATATGTTACCACCGTACCGGGATTGGTAAGGGTTTACGACCGGGAAGTTCCGTGAGTATGTCCACCCTGTAATATAGGCATTATCGTTGCCGTTCAATGCGATACTGGTGCCTTTATCGCTATCCGTCCCTCCAAGGTACGTTGAATATGAGACCTGCGAACCGTCAGGATTTAATTTTAGAATGAACGCATCAAGTGTACCACCAAGGTGCTGCTGGGGGGCGTTTATTATTGGGAAATTTCGTGAACCTGTGCCACCAGTGATATAAGCGTTTCCTGCGGGATCGATTACGACAGATGTTCCCACGTCATAACCAGATCCCCCGATATAGGTGGAATAAACGACTGAACCACCGTTTGGTGCAATTTTAATTAAATAGGCGTCCCCATTTCCCCCGTTTTGAGGCTGGTAAGCGCTAATGACCGGAAAACCCCGTACCGCGTACGTCCCACCGGTGACGAATGCATTACCAGAGTTATCCACGGCTATCCCTGCACCGGTAGTTGGTGCATTTCCACCGAGATATCCCGAGTAGACGAGTCCTGACCCGAATGGTTCAATTTTTGAAACAAATGCAGCCTGGGCACCGGTTAACCGTGTTGGATAAAATTCGTCAATGGTCGGGAAGTCATTTGACGTGGTGGTTCCTGTGATGTATGCGTTATTCAGCGGATCGATGGCTATCGCATTTCCATTATCGGTCCCTGACCCTCCAAGGTAGGTCGAATATATGATCGTATCACCGGACGGGCCGAGTTCAAGGACAAACGCATTGGTATTTCCTCTCAGGTATCCTTGAATTGGGTTGACGGTCGGGAAGTCGGACGAACTGGTTGAACCGGTAAGGAATGCATTACGATATTGATCAAGGGCAATTCCTGCAGCACTGTCATCCCCGCTGCCACCAAGATAGGTAATGTATAACGGGACAGTACCGTCAGAATTGATTTTTACAATTATTGCATCTGATCCGGAACTAGCGGCGGCTTCACCTTCACCATAAAGAGTGAATCCTGTATAGGTTATGCCGGCAACATACGCATTTCCTTCTGAGTCCTTAGTAATTGCTTTCGCGCCTGCCACACCAATTCCGGAAAGATAAATGCCATATTTCATGACCGGGTCAATCACGAGTGGCTTACTTCTGTCATAATCCGCCAAATCGAATCCAATTTCATCTATTGACAATATTTTATAGTTGACAGTTACCGGCACTTCACGGCCATTGATAATCTGGTAGGCATCGGGTGCAAGTTCCGTGAATGAACCTGAACTGGTTGTAACAACCAGGGATCCATCATCTGCCCTTGAAACACTGGTAACACCATCATATTTTATCCGTATACGGGTGGGATCACCCAATGGTTCAAGTACAAATTCACTTTTCAGGTCCTCCTGGGTACCTTCATATATCAGGTCGATGCCAGGATAGAGGTCATTGTACTGGATACCCTGGTAGGTATCGACGTTGGTAATCCAGTTATTCTGGTTATTGCCAATCAGGAAATTTACCTTTCCTGACAGGGGCCTGATACCTTCAACCACTGGTTCCGCATTCGCCCCGACAAACTTATGGGAAAAAATATCTGTACTGTCCGGATTGTCCGAAGATGAGGAGAGCGCGAATACGGTTTTCTGATCGGTGAAGAAGATGGACCCTCGTTCTGACACGATCTCAAACCGTACCCCTTCACCAGCCTGGCCCGCATTCCTGATGAATTGCACCGGCATTGCCTTTATCCAGCTTGCGGATGGGGTCTTGGCATTATCCGGACCGGAAACCTGGCTTTCCTGTTCATCGTCAGTCCCAGTTATTGAACTGACGAATAGATCAACCAATGGAGGTGTATTAATCCCTCCACTTTGATTCCCTTTCGTAAGTAAGGGATAATTCGGAGCCTTGGTAACATCTGCTGCCGCTGCTGACAGTGAGAGGATGCCAATAACCAAGACTACCGCTAGAAACGTAATCTTTAGCCCTTGTGTTCGCATAAAAACCACAGTGCTTTGAGATTGAATAGGAAAGTATTTAAGGGTAATGTCAACCTTATAAATTTTCAGGCTAAGTCTCACCTGCATATACCCGGAATCGCAATTAGCCCCCATGCTGGAGAGATGTAATGACAGCGCGCATTTTACCGTAGATTATTGCGCAATATTAAATCTGGATGATTATTTAGGCTATATTTTGATAATAATAACTATTTGTTAATGATAATATAATCTAATTGATAATAATAGGAAGATTATTCATGCCTGCGATAATCTGTTTCATCCCTGCTCCGGACGGAAACACGGGCCCTTGTATGACTGCACGATTTTTCAATGAAAACTACATGATTCACATCGGTGACACAAACCACATAACATGAAAATGCCGGGGACATTTTCAAATTACCCACCAATGACCGCCATACTGTCGGGTGTAAAGAATAAAAATACCAATGGCATTTTCATTGGAAATCCCACTGGTACTCACAAGTCAGGCCAGTGAATGTAGTTTTTAAGGGTGCTTTTTTGTATCGATGCATGTATTTACAGCAGGAGCATGCCGGTTCAGGTGGTTGGACTGACCCTGGGGTTCCTGAAAAATATGGCAATAATGATGAACGGCGCAAAATATAACAGGTCGATATATTGGAAGCTGGCAAGCACCAGCACAATACCGGCCAGGGCAACTGCTGGAGGGACTAATATCTTATGGTTAAGGAGCGTGGCATCAGCATCAGTAAGCCCGGGTTCAAGCAGGGCGGGTTTTGATCTCGCGTAGTACCATAAATATACAAGAATTGACCCGAGTGCAAAATAATTGACCTGGAAGAAAAGGTCTACAAAGGTGAGGCCCTCACTTAAATTGCTGAATGCCGATGAAAACGGGATTAAGACAATTGCCATCAATGCAAGCATATGTACATGCAGAAAATGGTAATCGACAGTTTTCATCCGGTTAAACACCTGGAAAAACAGCATCCAGAACATCGCGAGAAGGATGAATATACCTACAAAATCAATAATCGAGAAAAGAGTTTTACTTAAAAACTCATCAAAGGTAATTAATGCAGCCTTTGCATACTGTTCAGGCGTCACGATGTCCCGTGCGAGCAGTGTCATCGTGAATGCAAAGATCCCGTTGGTGATACGTTCAAGGTTTACCTTGCTGATGGGTTCAGAAATTGCCATGCTGCACTTTTCCTTTACAGGACTGATGTGGTATTGGTATTAGTTTTTTGTTTTTCTATATTCCAATTATAGTATCAGAAGCATCACACGGTTACGAAATGCGTGAGACCTTGCCCGGAGCAGGTGTATTAATGAGGATATCGGGCGATTAAGACCCCGTGTTCATTATCATCTGAATGGAATGCCGGAACTACTGGTACCAGGTAACCTGTCAATGGCGGTTTGCCATCAGCATAATGGATATCACCTGACGCCGAGAGATATTACAGGGATAAATAAATGGAAATAATAGCATGATTCCCCCTGCCTGCCAACGGATATGGTATCACCTCCTAAAAAGAGGAGACAACATTCTCTGTTCTTCTACCGGCATCCATAAGAACGGTGAATATTCCAGGAGATTACGGAAATGACAACCCTTACCAGGGTATTCGCAGGCGAACTATCAGGGACAAACCTGCAACAGGATGCAGGATCGAAACAGTTCCCGCCGTTACTCATTACTCCTTCCGGCGCCTGTGGATCATACCTGCTGCTTGGTGGTGCACTGACCCGTGTTGAAAAAGCACCCGGGGAATTCCTGCAGGCCTGGGTAGCTGACCCCACCGGGACCTTCAACCTGTCTGCAGGTAAGCAGGAAGAGGAAGTACGCGAGTTTCTTGAACATGCGGAACCTCCGGTTTTTGTCCTGGTCACCGGGGAGTTACAAATTTTAAGGGGCACTAAAAAAGGAGTTGTCATCAGGCCCCTCACAATCCGGATGGTTGACAGGGTTACCCGAGACTCATGGATTCTCGTTACAGCCGAACATACACTGGTACGCCTCGAAATAATGGAAAAGGCGATTCGGGAGGGAACTGACAACGGAGTAATCCAGCAGGCAGTTCATCACTATCACATAGATAAAGATCAAATCAGGTCGCTAATCGTCATGGTTGAGCAGGCCCTGTCAAAGGTCGATCGTGTCCCCGGCGGCGCTATAACAGTACCTGATCCACGTGAAATCCTGCTTGAGCTGATAAAAACCCATAGCGGACCAAAGGGGATCAGTATTTTGGAATTGCTTCCAATTGCAGCAGGGAGGGGAATTCGTGAGGAGCAGGTCATCGCGACCATCCGGCAGCTCGTTGCGGAGGATGAATGTTACCAGCCTGCTGCAGGTGCGGTAAAACTGTTATGAACCTTGAATTCATCGAGTCCGGTCCGGCACTTCTTGTCCATAACACAAAAGATGTACTGGTCATCGCAGACCTTCACCTGGGGATTGAGTCCGACCTTGCACGCCATGGTATTCATTTTAAAAGCCGGAGCCCGCAGCGGCAGCAGAAAGCTGTTGCCAGCATCAGGGAGACAGACCCGGACATAGTCCTTCTGCTGGGTGATGTAAAACACAGTATTCCACAGACTACGCGGCAGGAATATCGTGAGCTCCCGGACCTTCTTTCTTCACTTAGGGGTTTATCCCGGCTGATGCTGATGCCAGGGAACCATGATATCGGGATAGAACGGTTCCTTAACGAGGGAGAACTGTTACCTAAAGAAGGGGCCCTGGTTGACGGTACCGGTTACCTGCATGGTCATACCTATCCGGATCCATCCCTTGCGGGCCACCTAATCATCTGTGGTCACCACCACCCACTTGTTTGCCTCCGGGACGAAGTCGGGTGCTCCCTCCGTGCTCCAGCCTACCTTTTTGCGAAAATCGGCGAGGAATGCTTCACGAGAGGGAGGGTTTCTGATCGAAAGGAGCCTGGTTACGAGGCCCCCGGATGTGAACAAACGGTTTCTCATACCCTGCCTGTGGGAGGATCGGAAGCCATGATGACCCGGAGAAAACAGAAGGCAAATCATTCATTACCTGCACGTACGGGTCTCCCCTGTGGAATTGAGGGTAACCGTCCCGGCCATGAGGGTATGGCCTGGCCCGAACCACCGGAGGGGGCTGTTCCGGGTGAACATGGCCGTTCCGGATCGAGGGTGCTGTTTATGCCGGCATTCAATGAATTGTCCGGGTTCGATGTGCTGAAGATCGCCGGTTCACCGACCTCCCCGCTCTCGCGGTGCATGGACAGGGATTCCTGCGAAATCTACCTGGCTGACGGTACCTACATCGGGCCGCTGTCATCTGTGGAGGACCATGAGTCCGGCTGACCTTCTCGACAAACGGATTAGGGAATGTATCCGGAAACGGGGATTCTCAGATCTTTCCGAGGTGCAGACCCAGGCGATCCCCCGTGTCCTTTCAGGGGAACACATGGTCCTCATCGCGCCAACCGGGACAGGCAAAACTGAAAGTGCGATGCTCCCCGTGTTCAACAGCATGTTATCCCTGCCCGGTGGTGGTTTCCAGGTACTCTACATTACCCCGCTCCGGTCGCTGAACAGGGACATGCTCCAGCGGCTTGAATGGTGGTGTAACGAGCTCGGGTTTTCTGTCGGGGTGCGCCACGGGGATACATCCGCCACCGACCGGAGAAAACAGGCACTTTCCCCGCCGGACCTGTTAATTACCACGCCAGAGACGCTCCAGGCACTTTTCATGGGGAAGATTCTTCGGAGTCACTTAAAACAAATCCGTTTTGTTGTCATTGATGAAATCCACGAACTTGCCGGGAGTAAGCGGGGTGTTCAGCTCGCGGTAGCGCTTGAACGGCTGGTGGAGTATGCGGGGGAATTCCAGCGACTCGGATTATCTGCAACGGTTGGTAACCCCGGGGAAGTCGCCCGTTACCTGTGCGGGCAGCGTCCTTTTTCGCTGGTGCAGGTCCCGGTCGCGAAACACCTCGAGATTGGTGTAGAATATATTGGTGACAAATTTGATCACCAGGCAGAATCTGTCGCCAGGTCAATCGATACCCATGGGTCTACCCTTGTCTTCACCAATACGCGGGTCACGGCAGAAGCACTGGGCCACGTCCTGTATGCCCGGGGGGATGTTGAAGTCCATCATGGCTCACTTTCCCGGGAGGTGCGGATCGAGGCCGAGGAGAAGTTCAAGTCAGGAAAGATAAAGGCGCTCATCTGCACATCATCGATGGAACTTGGGATTGATATCGGACATGTCGGTCACGTAATACAGTTTGGCTCACCAAGGGAGGTCGCACGCCTGGTCCAGAGAGTTGGCCGGGCCGGGCATCAGCTGAATACCGTATCGCGGGGTACCGTCTTTGCCACCGGGTTTGATGACCTCCTCGAGTCGCTCGTTATTGCACAGAAGGCCAAGGCAAACGAGATAGAACCTGTCCGCATCCCGAAAGACGCTGCGGACGTCCTTGCAAACCAGGTCGCAGCGATGGCAGTAGAGTATGGTGAGATCCAGAAATCGAAAATCATCTCAATAATAGGGAGGACGTCTGTCTTTTCCGGCGATCCGGACTTTCTATCCAAAGTATGTAACCAGATGGAAGACCACCGGCTGATCCGGCAGGATGCTGACAGGATAATCACCACGTCCCGTGCACGCCGCTACCTTGCGGGAAACCTCTCGATGATCCATGACGAACGGAAAATGCCGGTCTTTGACATGGTCTCGCGGAAGACGGTAGGCACGCTCGATGAGTCATTTGTCGTGGGATGGGTCTACACGGGTGCCGTATTTATTACCAAGGGACAACTCTGGCGTGTCCTCGATATTGAAGACGGCAGGATTACGGTTGAACCTGCGAAATTCACAAAAGGCGAATTACCGTCTTGGGAGGGGGAGCAGATACCGGTCCCCTTTGAAGTCGCCCGCGAAGAGGGACGTCTCCGGAGGACACGTGAAATATCATCGTACTCAGGAGATTCAACGGTATGCCATTATGCCACACGGTTCCTTTCTGAAATGGATAAGAACCGTTCAGTTATCCCGACCGACGAGTGCATTACCCTTGAAAACGCCCCGGAAGGTGTGGTGCTGAACCTCTGTGCAGGCCATAAAACAAACGAGGCCCTTGCCCGCGTCCTTTCCATCCTCATTTCTGCACGGTATGGTACTACGGTAGGAATTGAAATTGACGCATACAGGGCACTGCTCAGGTTGCCCTCCACCATCAGGGCACCTGATGTTAAGGATGCCCTGCTTTCACTTGAACCTGCTCATATCAGGGGTATCCTCGGGATCGCACTCAAACGGACAGCCCTTTTTAAGTGGAAACTAGTCCAGATAGCGAAAAAATTCGGGGCAATCGACCCGGACGCAGATTATGAACGGCTTTCAATTCACCGTCTTACTGAAATGTTTGAGGATACCGTGATACAGGATGAGGCCTATCGTGAACTGTTCTCGGCATACATGGACGTGGATGGTGCGGCGGCAATTGTCGAAGAAGTCCGTTCCGGAAAAATCGTGGTCCATACAGGACCAATAAGCATGCTTGGTGCCGAGGCACTGTTCACCTCATCCCGGGACCAGATACCCCCCCCTACGGCTGACCAGGCGGTTATATCCACCCTCAAACGCCGTCTTATGCAGCAGGAAATTTTTCTTGTATGCATGAACTGCCGGAAATGGAAAAGTAAGACAACCGTGGAAAGAGTAATGGAAAAACCGGTATGCCCGCTCTGCAATGCCCGCCTCATTGCCGTTCTCAAACCCTGGGATGAACAGCTCTACGCGGTAGCAAACAAGCAGAAAAAGACTACCGAAGAGCGTGCGATCGAAATACGGCTTATCAGAAACGCCAATATTGTACTGTCCAGCGGGAAAAAAGCTGTCATCGCGCTTGCAGGTAAAGGGGTAGGCCCTGAACATGCCTCGAGGATCCTGCTGACACTCTCCGAGGGCGATGCCTTCTATCGGGAGATCCTGAAAGCTGAGCGAAATTTCATCAGGACTCACCGCTACTGGTAATTATTTTAGGGAATTGTTGTCCCTATCCACGTGTTTAAATTTCCCGGCACGAAATACCAGACAGGCATATCTGCAGGTACTAATGGATAACGGTGCGTCCGTCTGGAAGGATAAAGGGAACGAGTATTATAAGCAGAAACGCTATGAAGAAGCGTTGCGCTGCTATTCGGAAGCAATAAAGATAGAACCCCTGTATGCAGATGCGTGGTACAACCTGGGGATGACGTGTCGTGCCCTCGACTATGCGGATGAAGCGGTTACCTGTTTTGAAAGAGCAAAGAATTACAGTAAGGCTGGGAACATGGGGTATATTGCACCCTCCCGGGGATTACCGCAATCATCTCCTGATGAGATGCCACTCGACCGGCCTGGTTCCCGGGATACCAGGAAAGATCAGCCACACCGGGAAGTAACTCCCGGAAAGAAAAAACAATCATTGATGGTGTGGGTCCCGTTCATTGCCCTGCTCCTGGTCCTGGTTATTGCACTCGCAGCCTTCCTTCCGGTTATTATTGGCACAAACGGTACAAACGTATTTCCGTTCTTCAGTAACGGGGGAACAGATACCCGGGGCCCGGTTGGGCAGCCCGGGCAGGTTATCGTAAAGACTCCGGCTCCAGTGTATTCTATCGGCCCTACCGTAAGCACGGAATTGGGTGGTATCCCAAAACAATACCAGGCAATAAAAACAGGGGCGGTCCAAAAATCGTTCCCCTATATTCTCAGGGGTGGGGAGGGCACGGTGAACTTTACCATGTACCAGGGTGTCACCAGGGAAATAGCAAAAGAAGACCCCTACAGTTATGTGGGGGAAAAAGACCGATACCAGAAATTTATCGACCTACCTGTACAGGACTCGTTTCTTGTCCTCCTGGTTGACGCTATCCGGGAAAAAACGGGCGATCCTGATGACCAGGTACGGATAGCCGTCAGCCTTGTGCAGCAGATCCCGTATGACCAGGAGATGTTGGATAAAGGGACGCTGGAGATCAGGTACCCGTACCAGACCCTGTTCGATAACAAGGGGGTATGTTGTGAGAAATCGGTGCTGCTGGCCTATATCCTTCATAAACTGGGGTATGGTGTGGCATTATTTGATTATGATAACGAACAACACACCGCTGTTGGGATCAGGGTAGCCCCTGAATATTCGTATAAAAATACCGGGTACGCATTTATCGAGACAACTACCCCCCTGATTATCACCGATGGCAACGGGGAGTACCCTGCGTTTGGCAGGATCATGTCCATGCCTGAAGTGTTAACCGTAGGGAATGGAGATTCTTTTAAGTCTGTGGGCGAGGAATGGAACGATGCCCGCGAATGGGACCGCCTGAATTCACTTGGCCCCGTACTGGGGAGATCGGACTATTCTGCATGGCAGTCACTCTGCCGGAAATACGGAATTGTCCCGGGAAAAAGCCCATGAGGACCGGACACTTACTAGTCCGGAACCGTGCAGGTCCTGCAGGCTGGTAGTAAAAGAAGGAGCCGGCAGAGTTGGTATGTGCCAAATCGGCAAAACTTTTCACGGGGCCTTAGTAAAATAAATGTAATCGGGGATTTGAAAAATAAGTGGGAAATTCCGAAATTTACATGATACTGCCAAGTTTCTGCTCGAGGAAATCGAGGCCTCGTTTTATGTCCTCGAGGTTTTTCCCACCAGTCAGGATGATCTTTCCTGATGAGAAGAGTAAGGCAACAATTTTCGGGTCCTTTATACGATAGACCAGGCCGGGGAACTGCTCGGGTTCGTATTCAATATTCTCGAGGTTTAAGGTAATGACAACCTTATTAAGGTTGATATATTTCCCGATATCATACGAGCAAACAATATTCGTAATAGCCACCCGGGGCTCATCATAGGTTTTTACCCCGGCCTCTTTCATGGACTTAATTATCAGTGCAAGACCATCATGGAGTGCCTGTTTATCCCGGATCCCGGTGAGCACAACTTTACCGGATGAGAAAATCAGTGAAGCGATCTTCGGATTTTCGATCCGAAAAACTGCCCCGGGGAACCGCTTGGTATTGAGCTCGCAGTTCTCAATTTTCTTAGAGATCTCTGCAAGGTCAATGGAATCGGCAATTGCCCCTGAAGCAACGATATTCTCAATTTTTAAGGATGCGTACTGCTTATCGTCCATTGATTAGTATATGCTTGCTTTTGTATCATAATACTAATGGAGAACCTTTATGTCCTCAAAATCGGGTGCTCCACTCGAAAGGAAAAGATCATTTAAAAGTCGAAAACACATAGGTTATTGAGATTCCAAATGGCAGATCCAAGGAGCAACCTATCCAATTATCCGGAAGAATATGCACGTTTTTCCATACCGGTCCCTGAACATTATAATTTTGGATTTGATGTGATCGATGAGTGGGCAAAAAAAGACCGCAATAAACTGGCAATGATCTGGGTTTCCCAGAAAGGTGAAGAGAAGAAATTCACGTTCCAGGACCTGAAAAATCATTCCAACCAGGCCGCCAATATTCTTCTTAAGTACGGTATCAACAAGGGTGACCGGGTGCTTGTAATGCTCCCCCGGGTTCCGGAATGGTGGATTTTTTCGATCGCCTTAATCAAGCTTGGTGCAGTGATCTGCCCCTGCACGACCATGCTGACACCAAAAGACATAAAATATCGTGTCAATATCGGAAAATTCCGGATGGTCATAACCAACCTTGAAAATTCAGCAAAAATTGAGGAGATATGCGACCAGTGCCCGACTCTTACGGCAAGGTTCCTGGTTGATGGAGAACTGGAAGGATGGGCAGGATACCCGTATGAACTCCTGTACCCTGCCCCGGTTTCCCACCACACGGTAAGTATGCCTGAAATGAAACGTACCCGGCGTACAGATCCCCTCCTGATTTATTTCACGTCAGGGACAACGGGAGAACCGAAAATGGTACTTCATGACCATAGTTACCCGCTCGGTCACATTGTTACTGCACGTTTCTGGCAGGACCTTTTGCACAATGACCTTCATTTTACCCTTGCCGACACGGGTTGGGCAAAATGTGCATGGGGGAAAATCTTCGGGCAATGGATTGAAGGGGCATGTATCTTTGTATACCATTTTACCGGAAAATTTGCAGCAACCGAGCTGCTCCCGCTTCTCGAGAAATATGAGGTCACGACGTTCTGCTGTCCACCAACAATTTACAGGATGCTGATCCTTGCAGATCTTGGCAGGTTCGACCTGTCTGCGCTCCGGCACTGCTGCAGTGCAGGAGAGCCCTTAAACCCCGAGGTAATCAGGGTCTGGAAGGAGGGTACAGGTCTTCCCATCCATGAAGGATACGGACAGACTGAAACTGCCTGCTGTATTGGCATGTTCCCCTGTATGGAGCCAAAATTCGGATCGATGGGAAAACCATCGCCCGGATGGATCGTGGAACTCCATGATGATAGCGGTATACCGGTAAATGCTGGTGAGGAGGGACGGATAGCAATTAAGCTCGACCCGCGGCCCGTAGGCCTTTTTGTGGAATATATCGATAATCCTGGTGAAAATAATAAATCATTCATCAACGGCTACTATTACACCGGTGATAAGGCCTATTGTGATGATGACGGTTATTTCTGGTTTGTCGGGCGTGACGACGACGTAATTAAGAGTTCCGGATACAGGATCGGCCCGTTTGAAGTAGAGAGCGCACTTATCGAACATCCCGCAGTACACGAGGCGGCAGTTGTCGGTTCTCCTGACCGGATCAGGGGACTGATAGTAAAGGCCTTTGTCGTTCTCAATAACGGATATGAACCTTCAGAAACGCTCGTAAAGGAGCTAAAATCCTATGTGAAAAGGACCACTGCACCATATAAGTATCCCCGGGAGATCGAATTTGTTACCGAACTGCCAAAGACAATTTCAGGAAAGATCAAGCGGAACGAGCTCCGTGATGCAGAGCTCAGGAAATACATAGGAAATACCTGAATTTCTATTATCATTTTTTTGTGATCTGTTGACATCCTGACGTTATTTTCCTGGTTATTGCCAGTAAAAAAATATTTTTACCTCACAGGTTCTTCCCTACACTTGATTAATCAGACTTCATACTCCACCAATCCGGATGCGGGTACGTCTTAACCTGCTATTCTCCGCTTTTCAGGAGTATATTTTCTTATTTTTGAATACCTGCATCTACAGCACCAGATCAGTAATCACCTTACCAGGTTTCACCTGACTAAAGGAGCAGAGAAACTTTATTGCCAAGTAGGGTATTGCCTAATTCAAAATTTTTCGGGGTACTGAAGGAAGAATTCTTTCCTACCTGTTAACCCGACCGGTTGTGCAGTAGTTTAAAAAACAAATTATTAGGTTAAATCAGAGGTCCTTGCCATGACGCGGGCCCCTGGACTCACTTTCTTCATGATCAGACTTCATCGTTTCATCGTGGTGCCCACTGGTGTGTGCATGATGCGAACTCCCGTTTCTCTTCATTACGAAGAGCCCGACAACAACGAGGATCACAATGATGATCCCGATCACGAAAATAATGTCCATCGGCAACGGGGCTGAACCGGAGGTGACAATGATATAGCTCTCCCTGACCTGGGTAGCAGGAGCGCCACCGGCTGGGGCAGTCTTTAACGTAACCGAAAAATTACCACTTTTCGTATAGCAATGTACCGGGTTCTTTATCGTTGCATTCGTACCATCGCCGAAATCCCAGAACCATGTGGCCGCCCCGGCTCCACTAGAACTCTCTGTAAACTGGACACATAACGGTGCAGGACCGGTGGTAAGGTTCGCGGTAAAATTAGGAACGATGACAGGGACCGGGACAGGGGTCGGGGTGGTTACCGGGAAGGGAGTTGGGGTGACCGGTGGTAGGACGTGGATAAAGCCAGTGAGGGTTTTTGTACTATTATTATTGAATGAGTTAATCACGAGCAATGTTACGTTATAGGTACCGGGTTCTGCATAGGTCATTATCGGATCGCGCATGGTTTTGATACCCGGGTTTACCGGTGAACCAAAGTCCCACTGCCAGGCCACAGGTGGGGCACATGACGAATTGTCAAAGAAATTCACCCGGAGCGGTGCGGGTCCTTCGACAGGTGATGCCCTGATATCAGCCTGTGTCATATTCAGATAGAAACAAGGGCCTTCATTCGCTGAAAGATTGGTGACAGTTTGTATGAAAGGTGCCGGAATGGTTGTATTTGAAACAGGAGCTGGAGGAGCAGCAGTTGTAACCGGAACGGTTACAGTTATATTCGGGACAACGGTAGGTGCTGCAGTCGTCGCTGCGCTTGTTATGGTAACAGGGATACGGACGTTTACCGGGTTCTGCAGTGTTTCTACATTACTCCCTCCGGCATTTACTGAGGTAAGCGTGATCGTGTAACTGCCGGCAATCGGGTACGTATGCTCATAACTGGTTTTCAGGGTATCATTCAGTTGCTGGCCATCCCCAAAATCTAGCACGAGGAACTGGGGAGCACCCCCTGCCGGGTTGAATACCGGGTACACCACCACGGTAAGTGGTGCGATACCCTCAACAGGGGTAACAGTGAACTCAATTTTCGGTGCCTTTAACGCCGGGGTAGTTATGGGGGTCGGGGAGGTAGTTACCAGTGTGGTGAGCTTAATCACCTGATCTGTGGCCGGGACTGATGTCGGTGGCAGCGAAGTAACCGCAGGCAGGGCATTCGCCGCGGTAGTTCCATTCAGGGAAGCCCCGCTGACATTTTCTGCCATGGCAGCGGGAAGCAATAATGCCAGGATTACAAGCAGGGCGGCAAGAATTACAACAATTCCTTGCTTTCGCCTGTTGTATCCCATAATCCTGTGATGTGATGAAAATGAGAACATGATCTCTTCTTGAAAATGTATTAATATTAATTTACTGAAATGATCCCGCTTTCCGGGTTAAACAATCCATAACATGACATGATTTGTTAATGGTCTGGTGTAAAAAAATTCAATGAGCGGCTATATCCGGGCATCAGTACATGAACAAGCGATTGACCTTTTTGATACTGATGAGAATATTGACAAAAGGGTAGGTCACAATGGAAGGTCTTACCGATATCGTGGTAGTTGTACTGACCGTTTCCCTGACCTTCTGAAAAAAAATTGAGAAAATCACAATTTACCTGGAATGTTAGAGAATGTTACTACAATAATGAAACTACAGTGCCGGGTTACCATTGTAGCTTATAGCAGGTTTTGTGGGACCGTTGTATGGAACGGCTGCAAAAATTCTGGTAACGATTTTTTTCTTGGTGCGCACGGTTCACTATACTGGCAGTAGTGCCACCATCCCGATACGATGATTACATCGAAAGGCTCTTTTAGTGCACCACGAAACGATTTAGTATGGTGCGCTACTCAGTCACGATGGATGACCAGCTCACGGAAAATATCGATGCTTCTTCTGAAAATCAGGGTATATCTCGTTCTGAATGGATCAATGAAGCATGCACCACCTATCTCAAACATGGTGGTAATCAGGACATCTGGGTTCATCCTTCCGGAGAACAAAACCGGGGAGAAAAATCCAATCTGAATGTACACAATATCGTGGATTATGATAAGACATACCAAGATTTCAGTATAAAAGTCCCGGAATTTTTTAACTTCGGGTTTGATGTCGTTGACGAATGGGCTAAGAAGGACCGGAACAAGATTGCGATGATCTGGGTAAACCAGAACGGGGAGGAGAAAAAATATACCTTCTGGGATATGTCCCGACTTTCGAACCAGGTCGCCAACATGTTCATCAAGTACGGGATATCGAAAGGTGACCGTGTCCTGATAATGCTCCCAAGAGTCCCCGAATGGTGGATATTCACCCTGGCACTCATCAAACGGGGTGTTGTATATTGCCCGGCACCGACAATGCTCACGCCAAAAGACCTGAAGTACCGCGTACATACTGCCGATATCAAGATGATTATCACCAGCATGGAACATGCTGATAAAGTAGACGAAATTTTTGATGAATGCCCCTCCCTTTGCGGTCGCATGGTAATGGATGGCAAACGGGAGGGCTGGATCAGTTACCCGGTAGAACTCAATTATCCCGCACCAGTTTCAATGAAACTCATTTCACTTCCCGGTATGAAAAAGACAAAGTCTACTGACCCGCTTGTAATTTTTTTCACTTCGGGGACTACGGGTGAGGCCAAAATGGTCGTACATGACCACAGCTATCCACTTGGCCATATTGTCACCACCAGGTTCTGGCATGATGTCCGTTCAACCGATGTACACTTTACCCTGTCCGACACAGGGTGGGCGAAAAGCGCCTGGGGTAAACTATATGGTCAATGGCTTGAAGGGGCCTGTATTTTTGTGTACGATATCCGGAGCAGGTTTAATGCTACAGAAATCCTCCCGTTAATCGAAAAATATGGCATCACAACCTTCTGTTGCCCTCCAACTATCTACCGGATGCTTATCCTTGCTGACCTTGACAAATTCGATTTCTCTGAACTGCGCCACTGTGTCAGTGCAGGTGAACCCCTGAACCCCGAAGTGATAAAGGCCTGGAAAGACTCCACCGGGCTCACGATCTATGAAGGCTACGGGCAGACTGAAACGGTTCTCTGTATCGGCACGTTCCCATCGATGAAACCGAAATTCGGTTCCATGGGGAAACCGTCACCGGGCTGGCATATCGAACTTCATGATGACGATGGAAAACCGGTCGCTATCCACCAGGAAGGCAGGATAGCAATCAAGACAGATCCGAAACCTGTCGGTATGTTCGATGGGTACCTCTACAATGATGAAGAAAACAAAAAGGTGTTTGTCAACGGTTTCTACTATACCGGCGACAAGGCCTATATAGATGAGGATGGCTATTTCTGGTTCATTGGCAGGGATGATGACGTAATTAAGGCATCGGGGTACCGTATCGGCCCGTTTGAAGTTGAAAGTGCCCTTATCGAGCACCCGGCAGTCCAAGAAGCTGCGGTTGTCGGGGTCCCTGATGATGTCAGGGGAATGATCGTCAAGGCATTTATTGTACTGGCCCCCGGACACAAGCCCTCCGATGCGCTGGTTAAAGAATTACAAAACCATGTCAAGCATGTCACCGCACCCTACAAATATCCAAGGGTAATAGAATTCTCCGAGAGCCTGCCAAAGACCATATCCGGGAAGATCAGGAGAAAAGAGTTACGGGAAGCAGAATTGAAAAAATACCAGAATGGACAGGGCAGCCAGGAGTCTTAACTGCAACAATGAAAGACCTTCCCCGAAAAACAGACTATTATTCCCTGGTGTCATTGAAAAGAACTACTACATTTATTTTCTCGAAAGCTGTAGTGTATAAAGCGCGAGGGTAGCCAAGCCAGGTCAACGGCGCCAGGTTCAGGGCCTGGTCTCGAAGGAGTTCTTGGGTTCGAATCCCATCCCTCGCATCTGGATGCGAAGTTATAATCGTTCAGTTTTTTTTTAGCAGTCATTTCATACATTTCTCAATGACTTCCCGGTTGCTTATGAGCAGCTCTTTTCATCCTCCAACGAAAAAGATCCTGACACTATGCGTTTTGCCACCCTTTTTATTGACGTTATTATCCCCACGTATTCTCCCATTCTTCCTTGAGCCGGGTTCATAACCTCGCATATGGCAACTTCTGGGATTCCAGTCTCCCCGGGCAACTATGTTTATAGCTGAAATCACCGGAGAATATTCCGCGAGTCGGTATACGGGGAGCGGGCCGGGGCAGACCGCGGGCGGCGGATGTGAACCCGGAGATCAGATGCTTTCCAGCTCATCAGATTGGACATCGCCGCAACCGGAGGGGACCCTGTCCAGAACACTGAAACCGAAGAGCATTCATTTTCCCTGAACAGTCACGATGCCAATGGCGAAGACTGTACCGCTACGTATACCAGGAAAACCATCACCGTTTCCTCGTACATGGACAATACGATTTTTGCCATCCACCCGGTCGTTTCAATTTCAATTTCTCCCTTTTTGTTCCACCGTCCCTTTGCTGGCGGTACTTGACTGGAGGAACAGGGAGGGGGCTGGGATCCCCCTCCGACCTGGCCTGAGGTTCACCAGGTACCGGTCATTATCTCTCCAATTCACCCGTTAATGAAAATACGTGCGAATAGTCCTGCGCCCACCCGAAACTTATATAAATGTCCACGGAAGAGTAAGAATTATTTGTTTTCGGACAAGGTGGCGACAACAAAACAGTGCGGAGTTGAGAGGGTACCAGGTCGGATTTGGTCCTGATAGGCCAGCAATGGCTGCACCCAGGGTATCATAAATGGACCATTCCACCAGGAAGTGGGAATACCGTGCCACTCGCTCGAAAAAAGAGAGCTGGTACAGGTGAAATCAATCCACATGTGAATCATGTGGTTCCATTGCAAAAAAAAGATCGAGAAACGTAACCAACGTACACGGTCCGCACATGGGAGCTACCCTTGTACCGAAAGGGAAAGGCTTACATGAAGCACTGTTATCGTAACTGGAAAAAAATGGGTATCTGGTCCCTGATACTATTCTTCAGCTTATTTTTCATGGCTGGCACCGCTGTATCTGCTGAAGCCCTGCCGTCCTGCACAGAATTTACCAAGATAAGCGATGGCGGGTTCGGGGACCCGCAGAACAATTATGCATGGTCTGTTTCCGAGTTCAAGGGAGACCTGTATATAGGTACGGGGCGCAACGTGCCGTACATGGTTTCACTCGCCATGAAGAAGCAGGGGGCATTTCCGGAAAACATGACTATCTCCACCCTGACACATCCTGCAGGGGCAGCTCCGCCGCCGCTTGTACTCCCGAACCAGTCACCCCCATCACGGGAAGACGTTATCACGTGGTCAAATGATATGCGGCCGGAGATCTGGCGGTACCATGAAGGCTCATGGTCACAGGTGCACCAGGCATCCACGTTTATCAACCCGTTGAACGGGTATACCTATCCCGAAGGGATTGGCTACCGTATCATGACCACGTTCAATGATACCGGTGGGACAGATGCCCTTTATGCAGGGGTAGGGTTTGGATTTGGGCGAATTCTTATCGTTAAATCTACAGATGGGGCCACATGGGTACCTGTGAACACCAACAGTATCCCCTCGCGGGATACCCGGGCGATGGTATCTCATAACGGGAAGCTCTACGTGGGTACGGCCGATGGGATCTTTGCATCCGGCTCACCGTCCCCATATGAAGATACCTGGGAAAAAGTGGCTGATTTCCAGGTCGCCTCCCTCAGGAGCTTCAATGGTTACCTGTATGCAGGAACAGGGAATCCCAACGGTCCTTCTGAAACGGATGGTTTCGAAGTATGGAGGAGCACCTCATCGTCTCCCTCCGGTCCTGGCGACTGGACCAGGGTGGTCTCGGGCGGGGCTGGTGATGCCTGGAATGTCCTTGCAGCCTCGATGCAAGACTACAAGGGGGACCTCTACGTCGGGTCGATGAA